>BNJU01002470.1_pt1 | contig 146265 bp, 120 predicted proteins | sample 8539281 | NCBI WGS metagenome assembly BNJU01 (sample SAMD00202456, study PRJDB9452) | human saliva metagenome | isolation source: human saliva | place: Japan | reverse complement strand
AGAAACGAAACAACCAAGTGCTTTTTGCGAGTAGCCCTATAAGGGTTACCTCACTCGTCACTGGAACTCCTGTTGACAGGAATTCCAGATTCAATAGTTGCGGGTGCAGGACTCGAACGTGCGACCTCCAGGTTATGAGCCTGGCGAGCTACCAACTGCTCCAACCCGCGATGTTAAAAACCGGCAATTCATCCCATGCCTTACGGCTGATTTCTGAATTGCGAATGCAAAGGTACGGCTTTCTGCTGTAACAGCCAAGAAAATATACATTATTTAACAGACCGTCTTCTCTGCATTCAGCAGACGATCCATTCTGCACCCGCTGCCTCCAGACTCTCCCGGCTGCCGTTTCCGTAGGTCACGCCGCAGGTGTGTACACCTGCATTCCGCCCCATGAGAATGTCGTACTCGGTATCGCCCACGACGAGAGCCTCATCGGGACGGACGCTGAAATGGCGCAGGGTAAGGGCGACAGGATCGGCGGCCGGTTTCTGGTGTTCCACGTCATCCGCCCCGACAAGGAAAGTGATGAAAGGCGAGAGCTGCAGGTCGCGAACCAGTCCGACAAGCGACTCACGGCGACGGCTGCTGGCGATGGACATCGTAATGCCTCGCTCCGCAAGGTGTTCCAGCGTCTTGCAGACACCGGGGAAGACGGTCACGGCACCGGGCACGTTCTTCTCATCGAACAGCTCCCTGTAAGTGGTGGCACACCGTTCCGCCTGGCTGTCGGTCATCGGAATGATGGAAGAGAAGCATTGCTCAGCGGCAGACCGATGGTCCGGGCACACGCTTCACGGCTCCGCCGGGGCAGTCCGAGCCGTTCGATAGTGGCGAGCATCGTGTCGGTGATTAGTTGCCGGGAGTCGCCGATCGTACCGTCGAAGTCGAAGATGACGAGGCGGATGCCCTCGAGAATGGCAGGGTCGGCGAAAAGGTCGGGACAGTACCGCACCCGAGGCTGCCGTGCCGTCACAGAGGCTGCGGCACCGGGAGCGGTTTTCTTTTTCCAGAACCATCCCTTGACACGCCGGTAGCCTTCCGCACCGAGGATGGCTATGCCGCCGTACTGGAAGGCCTTTGCCAGTCCGAACAGCACCGTCCAAAGGATTCCCTTTGCGCTTACGGAAATCGGAAGGAGCAGCTGCGTGAAGGACAGGACATAAAAAGGTACGCACAGGAGCAGCACGACGACACCTGTGCGGAAAGAGAGGTTCTGCAGTCTTTGCGGGATGGACATATCGGTTTCGTATTTTTGTTTTCAGCCGGCAGGAACAAGGCGGACGGGAGCGGGAGAATGCTCGCCACCGGTCTGCCGGGTGCAGCTTTTCTTATGCAAAATTACATAAAAACCGTGATTTATAAGCTAATCGGATAAAGAAAGTGCTTTTTCCCTTAGAGGAAATGCAGGAAAAAATCAGATTACAGGCCTTCGGACCGGGAAAACACAATATCCCGTCCACATCCGCCTGCCTCGTCGTTACCTGAAAACCACCCGGAAGCCTGACATCAGGCTGCATATTCAGCCGTAAAAACTTGCAGCATTGCAAAAATGTTGCTATCTTCGCAGACAGGAAGCCCGCAGGCGGCTGACAGACAGAAACAGATGAAATGGGAAGAAACAAGTTCGCACAGGATGAAATCAACGAGATTGCAAGACTGCTCCGGCTGAAAAAAACGCCGGCAACCGGGCCAGGCAGAAGCTGGTGCGCCACGACCTCCGCACGGTCTACGAGTTCAACATCTCCGACTTCAACGAGCCGGGAAAAGCCTTCGGTGAGGCCGACCTGCAGGAAGCCATCAGGCGGGGCGCCATCCAGGTGCTCGACGATGCCACCATTGCCGACATGAAGGCGAAGCGGGCACGGGACAGGGAACGCGACAAGGCCGAACGCGAACGGAAAGCCATCGAGACGGGCGAGATGACCGACTGGAAAAACCAGTGCCAGAGAATGGGAGGAATGGGAAAAGTCGCAGCAGAACGGTGACTGAATTCATAGGAAAACGGAAGTAAACAAGCAAAGTCATAGAAAAACGGTAACTGATGTGACCGGAGCGTAGAATGGCATCTTTTTTGATAACCAGAGAATACAGGAGGAAAGAAACATGGAGGAATACAACAAATACGTAAGGTTCGACTGGGCCGCCAAGCGGATGCTCAGGGACAAGGCCAACTTCGGCGTGCTCGAAGGACTGATCACCGTGCTGCTCAACGAAGAGGTACACATCGTCGAAATCCTCGAGAGCGAATCCAACCAGGACAGCATCGACGACAAGTTCAACCGCGTCGACATCAAGGCCAGGAACAGCAAGGACGAGATCATCATCGTGGAAATCCAGCTGACACGTGAGCTGTACTACCTGGAGCGCGTGCTCTACGGCGTGTCAAAGGCCATCACCGAACACATCTCGCTGGGCGACAAGTACGACAGGGTGCGGAAGGTCTATTCCATCAGCATCCTCTACTTCGACCTCGGCAAAGGGGCGGACTATCTCTACCACGGCACGACCTCCTTCGTAGGCGTCCATACGAACGACACCCTGCAGATCAACGCACGCGACCGAGAGATGATCCGCATGAAGACGCCCGAGCAGATCTTCCCAGAGTACTTCCTCATCCGTGTCAACGAGTTCAACAACGTGGCCCGCACGCCGCTCGAGGAGTGGATCGACTACCTGAAGAACGGACACATCAAGGAGGACACCCAGGCCCCCGGACTGCGAGAGGCACGCGAGAAGCTGCAGTACCTCATGATGAGCAAGGCCGAACGTCAGGCCTACGACCACCACATCGACGCCATCATGATCCAGAACGACGTGATCGACACCGCCAAGATGGAGGGACTGGCAGAAGGAAGAGCAGAAGGAAGAGCAGAGGGACGCGCGGAAGGAAGAAAAGAAGGACGTGAAGAAGGTCGTGCGGAGGGAAGAGCAGAGGCGATGTCCGAGATTGCCAAGCGGATGCGGGAACTGGGAACACCGGCCGACATCATCGCCCAGGCCACAGGGTCTCACGCCCGAAGAGATCGCCCTGCCTATAATCATCCTGCCATCATTCAATCCCCGCACCACCCCGTCACCCGACCCTCCCGACACCCCTGTCAGGCACTCCCCGCCTCCGGAGGAATCGGGAGAGGTTTTCTCCAACACATCAAAAGAACAATGACACTATATCCAAAACTCATCACGGAAGCCCTGGAGAAAGTCATCTACCCGGGCACAAAGAAGAACATCATCGAGAGTGAAATGCTGGCCGACACCCCCAGCATCAACGGGAACAAAGTGCGCATCACGCTCATCTTCCCACGCGAGACCGACCCGTTCCTCAAGTCCACCGTCAAGGCGGCAGAGGCACAGATCCACTACTCCGTGGGCAAGGACGTGGAGGTACACATCACCACCGAGTTCCGCAACGCGCCGCGCCCGGAGGTGGGCAAACTCCTGCCCGGGGTGAAGAACATCATCGCCGTCAGCTCCGGAAAGGGCGGCGTGGGCAAGAGCACCGTCTCCGCCAACCTCGCCATCGCCCTGGCACGGCTGGGCTACAATGTGGGACTGCTCGACACCGACATCTTCGGACCGAGCATGCCCAAGATGTTCGGTGTCGAGGACGAACGGCCGTACGGCATACAGAAGGACGGCCGCCAGCTCATCGAGCCGATAGAGAAGTACGGTGTGAAGCTCCTCTCCATCGGCTTCTTCGTCAATCCCGATACCGCCACGCTCTGGCGGGGAGGAATGGCGACAGCCGCACTGAAACAGCTCATCGCCGATGCCGACTGGGGCGAACTCGACTACTTCATCCTCGACACGCCGCCGGGGACGAGCGACATCCACCTCACCCTCATGCAGACGCTCGCCATCACCGGAGCCGTCATCGTATCGACACCGCAGAACATAGCCCTCGCCGATGCACGCAAAGGCATCGATATGTACCGCAACGACAAGGTGAACATCCCCATCCTCGGACTGGTGGAGAACATGGCCTGGTTCACGCCGGCCGAGCTCCCCGGAAACAAGTATTACATCTTCGGAAAAGACGGAGGCAAGAACCTCGCCAAGGAACTCGACTGCCCGCTGCTGGCACAGATCCCGATCGTACAGAGCATCTGCGAGGACGGGGACAACGGAACGCCGGCTGCCACACAGGTGGACACCGTCACCGGACAGGCCTTCCTCAGTCTGGCACAGTCGGTCGTGACCGTCGTCAACCGCCGCAACAAGCAGCAGGCTCCGACGAAAATCGTCAGTGTGAAGAACAGCTGACGGCCCTTCAGAAGGACTGTCCCTACGTCAACGAGGCTGTGGCAGGCCGTGACGAAAAACCTCCCCAAGCCCCTCCGGAAGAGGGGGATGCGGCAGGCGGTGATGGGCGAGAGTAAGCGGCGGCAAGTCTTGTCCCACTTGGCTTCCGTCAGGCACTTCCCTCCTTCGGAGGGGCTTGGGAGGTCTCTCTTTTTTTAATTATCCATCGTCTAAATAGCCCCATCCGACGAAAAAAACGCAGGAAAACCTATACGGTTTCAGAAATAATGTCTATCTTTGCAGGCGAAAGGTTGAAATAATTACAGCTTATTGACTGCACCCTATCCGGTTGTACATCAGCCGGATGCACGACACATAGTCATTTAGCGAGTGACGATACATTAACATTATAATACAAAAGCATTATGAAGCAGAAATTTATTTGCACCGTCTGTGGTTACATCCACGAAGGAACAGAGGCACCCGCAGAGTGCCCGGTATGCCACGCAAAGGCCAACAAGTTCAAGGCGTTCAACCCGGCTGCACTGAAGGGCACCAAGACCGAGCAGAACCTCAAGGACGCTTTCGCCGGCGAGAGCCAGGCCCACACCAAGTACCTCTACTACGCTTCCAAGGCGAAGAAAGACGGCTACGAGCAGATCGCCGGCTTCTTCGAGGAGACCGCACGCAACGAGAAGGAACACGCCAAAATCTGGTTCAAGTTCCTGCACGGGGGCGACATCCCTACTACCACAGAGAACCTGGCTGATGCTGCAGCCGGCGAGAACTGGGAGTGGACCGATATGTACGACCAGATGGCAAAGGACGCCGAGGCAGAAGGCTTCCCCGAGCTGGCCGTCAAGTTCCGCGGCGTAGGGCAGGTGGAGAAGCACCACGAGGAGCGTTACCGCAAACTCCTGAAGAACATCGAGGACAGCGTCGTATTCTCACGCGACGGCGACTGCATCTGGCAGTGCCGCAACTGCGGGCACATCGTTGTCGGCAAGAAGGCCCCGGCCGTATGCCCCGTCTGCAACCATCCGCAGAGCTTCTTCCAGGTACAGGAGAACAACTACTAAGGATGCGCCGCTGCCGGAATGACAGCGTTCCATACAGCATGAGTTCATTATAAAATATCCCTATCAGCAGGGACAGGCACTTTTTGCCTGTCCCTGCTTTTTATGTCGGGTCATCTTATACGTCCCCGCTCTCCCGCTTCCGAATGCCCTCTCACGGTCCTTTCACGACAGCCCGGCAGCGATGCTTCACAAATCATCAGGATTTGAAATAACTTTACACACATCATTTCCGTCTTCCGTCCAAGACAGAGGAAAGCGTCTCCCCCTATTCCATCATAACTGTCACAGAATCAGCACAGTACAATCCCATTTGAAGAGAGGCCTGATTGGATTCCTGACAGGCGTTAGTTGAACGGCTATCAGGCACTGATAGGACGGCAACCAAGCACCTTTCAGTCCCCAGTCAGTGCCTGACACAAAACAACGGACCATCAAGAGACAGTCCGTGGAAGAATTATCTTTACAAGTCATGACGGTTTCCCGTGAGGTTCCCATCATCTTTCAACAAGTGAAAGTGAAGTTTTCATCTTCTTTCAATAAGTGAGGTTCCCATCATCTTTCAACAAGTGATATTCCTCCGTCTTTCAATATTTACGTGAAATAAATGTAAGTTGTCCCACCTGTACAGAGACCTGCATAATCCGAACAAATCTCAAACCTCAAATCTCAAACCTCAAACCCTCAACCCTCAAACCCTCACTGCACGACATAATAAGCGGCACCGTAGCCCAGCCAGCAGCCCAGTCCGCCCCTGACGTTGCCCGGGAGGTTCTGCATCGTATTGAACAGCGGGTTGCGGCCCTCGGCGTTATAGTCCTCAAAGGCCTTCCAATACCGGTAGCCGGTTGAATCGACATGACAGAACTTCACCAGCACCCTGTCGCCCTCCGAGAAATAAATGTCGGGGGCAGGGTGAAGGAGGTTATTGCGTCCGTTGTTGATCGTGATCGTGTTGCCGGCGTTGAACGTCCTGTCGCTGAATACGCCGAAGTACGCGCTGCGCATCGTCATGTCCTTCTCCGACGTGCGGACAAACACCTTGTAGTAGTCTTCCGTCTGCGGATCGTCCTGCACCGAGGCCTTGATGGTGTACCGCCGGCTGCCGTCTTCCAGCGGCTGGGCCTGGATGCCGCTGAGACCGACGGTGGCAGGGATGGCGGTCTCGGCCTGCGCATGGAACTGCGCATAGTCCACCTTCAGGGTATAGGTCCTGCCCGTCTCGCCCAGCATATCGCCCGTCGTATAGAGATAAGGCGGGGTGTAACGGCGGTTGTAGACACCTGTGAGAATCACTTCCTTCGTACCGTCAGAGACCGTCACCCTGGCCCACTTCAGCACGTAGCGGTCCAGAGAATCGACACTGTGCTTCGAGGTGGTGATGGGGACGGTGGTCGTCAGCTGTACGACAGGGGCCCGGCCGTTCTCTATCCAGCCCTCTACGACGAGCTGCGGGGCCGCCTCCTCAATCTCCGTGCGGTAGCAGGAGGAGAGCAGAAGGGGAACGGCGAGCAGAAGAAAAGACAGTCTGTGCATGATCAGAACTTGATGTAATAATTGATGGACGGCAGGAAAGGCAGCTTCTTCGGGAGCGGGCGCAGCGGCGCATAATAATACTGCCCGTCGTTGAACTTCAGCCGCCAGAAGAGGTCGTTGTGCCGGCAGTTCGCATTGTAGACGGAGAAGTTCAGACCGCTTTTCCCGGCCGCCGTGTACCTTGATTCGGCAGGTCGCCGACACGTCCAGGCGGATGTAGGTGCTCAGACGGCCGCTGTTGTAGTCGCCGAACTGCGACAGGAGGTTTCCGTTCTGCAGGTAGAAATAGCTCGGCGGGGTGAACGGCGTACCGCCCGCCCATACCAGCGTGGCCCCGAACGACCATCTGCGCCCGGCCTTCCACGTGGCCACGGCATTGAACTCGTGTATGCGCTCGTGGCCGGCCGGGAAGGTCCCGCTGAACCGGCCGGGGTATCTGCGCAGTGCCCGCCCCAGTGAATAGCTCATCCAGCCCGTGAGCCGGCCGGTGCGTTTCTCTATCATCAGGTCCAGTCCGTAGTTCTCTCCCTTCCCGCTGATGAGGTTCTTGCGGTAGTCGTAGTCGCCGTATATCAGCTCAAAGGGGTGTCCCGATGTATTCTGTCTGGTGATAGAGCCGTTTGTAATACAGCCCGGCCGACAGCTGCAGCCGCCCGGGAATGAGGTCTGTCCGGTATTCGCCCGAAAGCCCATAGGCATACTGCGGGCGCAGCCGCTCATCGGCCGGAAGCCAGAAGTCCGTAGGCAGGTTGACGGCGGAGAGCCCGGTCCGGAAGAGGTATTGGTGCTTCACGTTCGCCGTGAGGCGGAACAGTCCGTACCCCGGCGTCCACAGCAGCGACAGGACGGGGTCGGCACTGAAGAAGGCGGAACGGCGGATCGTGTAGACGTTTGCGCGCAGTCCGCCCAGCAGCTCCATGTTCCGGGCAACGGCAAACTTACAGTCTGCCCACAGCGAACCCTCCGTGCTGTGTCGGCGGGTGGCCGACAGGGTCGTCGTCTGCCGTTCTCCTTCCGTTTCAGGCTGCTGGGGACGGATGCCGTGCAGAGCCCAGTCGGTGCCGGCCGACCATCTGCCACGCCGCAGCGACAGCCTGTAGCCGTAGTCCGTGATGCCCGACGGCATACGCAGGCGGAAGTCCGGTCGTTCGATGGAAAAGCGGTTCCCGTAGCGGGTCATATAGGCCGTCTGGCGCAGGACGAATCCCCGCCGTTTCCACTCCCAGTTCATCGAGAACATCCGGTTGCCCCAGCCGAGGCGTGCGTCATATTTCTCGCCGTCTTCCTGATAGTCCATCCGGTCGTTGCCGCCGTAAAAGTCCAGCCACAGGGTGTTGTGCGCATCGGGTCGGTACAGCCACGTGACGTTGGCATCACAGAACGAATACCGGATGGCGGACTCCTCCACCTTCAGCCACCGTCCGTAGAGCAGGTTGATGTAGGCCTCCGCGGCCCGACAGGATGAGTTCGGACTTTCCTCCGAGGGGTAGGCGGAGCGTTCCCTGCGACGAAATCAGGCCGACGGACAGCTCGCCTTTCACCCTTCCTGCCAGCGTGTCCGGCCGCTGCATATCGATGAAACCGCCGAGACGGTTGGCTGCCGAGGCGGTGAAGGCCGAACCGGCGAACTGCAGACGGGAATAGTGGGAGGGATTGAAGACGGAGAAGATGCCCAGTATGTGCTGGATGTCATACAGCTGGACACCGTTGATGCTGACCCCGTTGTGCGCATTGTCGCAGCCCTGGACATACAGGCCGGCATCCAGTTCGGAATTGGTCTGCACGCTCGGCAGCAGCTGCGTGTAGCGTATCGGGTCGGCATTGCCGGCTATGCGCGGCATATCGTCGAGGAACGACAGGTCCAGGCTCATGCCTCCGAGGCTGTCGTGCCGCAGCTTCCCCGTCACGTGCCGGCCGACGACCTCCACGCCCTGCAGCTCCTTCACCCTTGCCGTGTCGGCTTCCTGTGCATGGGCAGGCAGCGTGAAGAGCAGGGAGCAGAGCAGGAAAACAGCAGTCTGCCGGCTTTCGGACAGATGGGAAGGGTGTGCATTGCGTCGTCGGAAGATGGGTTCATACGGACGGTGAGGTTACGTCAGAAGGCACAGACAGGTCCTGGAAATCCTCTCTGACAGATTTCCAGGACCTGCCGTCACCTCACGGACAGGTCTCTCTCCCGGCCTTGAGGAGATGGTATCAGAAGTTGAAAAGACGTTTGAAGGCGTTGATCATATCGCCGGCTTCCTTGAAGACTCCGGCGAAGTTCTTCCGGCTGAAATAGTCGTCGACAGCATAGGTCGTGCCGTCAGTGAACTTGATCTGCGCATTGGAAATCCATTCAGCACGCCCGCTGTAGTCGTCCACGGTCTTCATCGCGCCCAGCAGCAGACCGGCCGAAGGCTTCGTGGCATAGCTGTAATAGACGTTCACGTCGAGCAGGCTGTTGGCATCGGCCACCTCTTTCTTGAAGCGGGCCTCATCGGTATAGACGGCTTTGTCCTTTCCCATCCTGTCGATGATCTCGGCCAGCCGGCTGCCGTTGGAACACGTTCCTTTTACCTGCAGCTCGCCCAGGACGTCGGCAGCAACGTTGACACTGCCCACGTTGTCGACTCCCCGGTTGCTGACCAGCCCGTGCCCTGTGGCCTTGGCACCGAGGAGGGTCTTCCCGTCCGCCTTCAGCTCGACACCGGCCTCGGCATCGCCCGGCCCTTTGTAGAAGGCACGGTGTACGATGACCTCGTATTTCTGGAAGACGGTCTTGCAGGTGAATGCCAGCTGGTCTACGGCGAGGTTGAGGTCGCCGGAGGTGGTAAGGTCGGTGTGGATGTCGGTGGACAGCAGCTGCCTGCCGCCCTGCTGCAACGTCATCCGCACGTCCTCCGGCACCATGACGGTGTTCTTGTATTTCGTCCTTTCCGTGTACCTCGGGTGTCCCGCTGCCCCCGGGACGTATTCGGTGTCCTCGCTGTTGAAGAACTCCGACCTCACAGCCTTCGCCTTGTCGCTGACCGTGAAGGCGAGCAGGCAATCGTTGCCGTCCTGGTCGCGGAACAGGAACTCAAGGTTCTGCGAGTCCTTCGTGCGCACCCACTTGTAGCCCTGATGCTCGAAGCGGCCTCTGTACTTCGTCGCATCAATGATCCGTGCATACTCCGTGTAGCCCGGCTGTCCGGTGGCGATGGTCTGCGTCATCGACTGCAGGATGCCTTTCGCCCAGTTGTTCACCGGCTCCACGCTCTGGTCGTCCAGATAGTGTTTCTCTACGTAATAAGCCAGATTGTCAAGGACCTTGAAATCATCGGGATGGATGCTGCCCATGAATTTCCTGGCGGTGGCGTCCAGCTGCTGCTTCTGCTGTTCCTGCGTCAGGACAGGTCCTTCCGAACGCTCCTTGGGGGCGGCAGAATCGTTGTCAGAACCGCAGCCGACGGCTGTGAATGCCAGTGTAATGCCCTAAGAACAGGCTACCCAGTAACTTCTTTCTCTTCATGTTCTTTTTCGTTTTTTGGGTTGTTTATTTTTTTTTGGTTGTTTGTCATTGTTCGGTCAGGACGACATCCCCACCCTGTTTCTGCTTCCCCGGAAGTACCGCAGACAGGGACGGCGGGCATCCGAGGTGCAAATATAATGAAAAATATATTATAATAAGGTAAAAAATCGGCTTTTAAATCAAATTCCGACAATCCGAGGGTGCAGATTTGCACAATATGCAACTGCCCTGCACAATACGCAACTGGCCTGCACAACATACAACTGATTTACACAACATACAATAGATTCAAACACCGGTCCGATTCGCCCGGTTGGAACTGATTTGAATTGATTTATTCGCCTATGGCTCATCAACACATCTGCACGCAGGAGTACTCCTTCAGTCGGGGCATGCCCGAAAAATCAGGCAAATCTGTCCAAATCACACAAAAACTTATGGCGTATTTTAAGCAACACGGAAAAGAGTTGACCATGAAGGTAAAGTCGGGCAAATAGCAGAGAGATATTAGAACAAGCATGTTTTCAATGCCAAGTTTGCATCCCTTTGCCTTCCCTTTGTCTTCCCTTTGCATGATATTTCTGCATAATTCTTGGATTTTGTTTGCAGGTCTCGGAAACTTTGACTACCTTTGTATTTCCTTATAGTCATCAGCAAATGAATGGATTAGGAAGCAATAGCCATCGGATGCATCTTTCCTTATACAATAAAAGGAATATGCAGAATACGGGGAAAATCAATTTCCCTGTAAATTTGTTGTCGGACTATTTGGTTATTCCGAATAATTTATCTCTCTCTCTCTCTCTCTCTCATAGGCGCTACTGGCGTAACCCATCTTTAAAATATTCTAATGTACGCGCGCGAGGCTCGCCGCGCAAGCCTGACAGGCAAGGGACTTCACGATGTTCCCCTGCCTGGCTTCCTGTGTCCTTTTGCCAAGTGGGAAAAAGGCGAAATAAGAACATTTTAATTCACAAAACCACAGTAAAGTTTATGCAAAGAGAACTGGAAAAAAGATCAGGCAAGCGGCCCTACGTGAAGTCTGAATGTATAGTGGTCACCACCGAGATGACCAGCAACCTGATGGAAGCTTCTATGTCCGGCCAGCACAACCCGGGCAATCATAGGCCAGGACCTACACCCACAGGCGGAGCCAAGCAGGGGTGGTTCGGCGAAGAAGAGAACTGCTGGCCCGTCACCTCCTCCAAAGCGGGAGGCGACCATTCCTTATGGGACGACTGAAAAGCTAAAAGAGTAAAAGCAAAAGACAAGACAAGAAACGAAATGAACAAGACAATGAACAAGACGAAAATGCAAACTTTCTCAGTGTGCAAGCTGACCGTTACGGCTCTCTTCGGACTAGCCGTCACACTGGTTTCCTGCTCGAATGAGGAGATTGTGCAGAATCAGAAGACTGCAATAGAGAACGGAAAGGACCTCACCACATTCGAGACCGGCGAGCCGGAAAGCAGCAACGCCAAGACCCGCACCTCGCTCGACTACGCCAGCGGAGCATTCTACTGGGAGGCTGGCGACAAAATCTATGTAAAGGACGACGACGGCACATGGCAGGTGAGCAGCAACGCCCCGACCGAAAAAGACCGCCTCATTCAAGTTCAAGGTGCCCGGCAGGTTCACCGGCAGCAACACGTACAAGGTGTACTATCCCGGCAAGAACGGTAATCAAGACCGGGTTTCCATCCCTGCCGCCCAGACCCAGACTGCACCCGACAATACCGAGCACATCGGCTCCTCGGGCGACTGCGGCATAGCCACGGCGACCAAGGAAGGAGGACTGTTCAAGTTCAAACTCGACCACAAACCCGCCATCCTCGTCTTCCAGCCATATACGAGCAACACCATCCTGCAAGGCTGTTACCTGACCAAGGTGGAGGTAACCTCCGACAACAACCTCACGGGCACCTACACCCTCGACCCCGCCACGGGCACGCTCACCGGCACGGGCAGCGGCGGCCGGATCGTCCTCACCACCAAGAACCCGGTAGCGGGCAGCGCAAATGCAAACGGTTTCCCCTTGACCAACACCTCCGCCAGCGTTGCCACCAACGGTGCCTACATGGTTATCGCTCCCGGCACGCATACACTCAGGGTACGCTATTGGATAAAAGACCCCGTGAACAATGTCGAAGGCACCGTCACCAAGAGCATGCCCTCGTTCACCTACGCTGCCAACGCCTACTACGACATGACGGCCAACCTCACTATACACGACTACGCCGGTGACAAATACTACATGTGGGATGCGCAGCGGCAATACTGGTATGGACATGAGTGGAACAAGACCGGCTATTCATCCGCAGACCAGCCGACCGTGAACGAAGGGACCGGCAGTGCATATCCCCTGAGCAAGTATCTCGACCCAGACCGCTGGTGCAACGACAGCTACCCGGGACGCTCGATCCGGAACGATGCCGTACAGCCGCACTTCACCTCTCTCCCGAACGTCAATGAACTGGTTTGGTATTGCATGAAAGGCGACCCACATTGGGATTATGAGTTGTGGACAAGCATGGGACACCTGCACGGAGGCGGTATATGGCTTAAGAAAAAGTCAGAGATACCTGGTTTCACTCCTAATAACGATCCTGACGGTTTCGACTGGCGTACCAACCCTACAATAGCTTTCCCTGGCTTTCGCAAGATAGGTACTAGCCTCCCCCCCATCCCTGCAGCCGATGCTGACAAGTATTTCTTTCTGCCAGCCTTAGGCAGCTACCACAAAGGCATGCTGTACGAGATCGGTAGGGAGGGCTGCTATTGGTCGTCCAGTAGTTGCCCAGATGCCGATAATGAGGCATACGAACTGGAATTTGAAGATGCTGGCTACATCACAGTGCGTGTGCTGGTCCCCGAACGCACCTTTGGATTCAGGGCACAGGATTTCGAGTAGCCTATACACTTGCCTCATTCTACAGGTACGTTTTTCACTATTTGACATAGTGGATGATTTGTGTCTTACCCCATCAGCCAACGGACTTCCGAACATCCATTGATATATCAATAACTAACCAGCCGAAGGGCGGTGCAGATACAGACTGCGACTAAATATACTTCAGCGGGGCACTAATTATACCTCAGGTGCCCCACTGCTTGTACTTTAGTCGCTGTCAACATTTCCGCCCCTTCACTGCACAAGACAATCAAAACCCTGGAGAATGAAGATGCAGACGGACGGCAAGGTCGCCTCAGACGATTCCGGCTCCATGCCGATCAGCGGGAATGCTCAGCACATGAGGTTATTTCATAACACTCTATTTTTCCGCAGGACCTGTTGGGAAACAGGACCTGCACCTTTAATCTGTCTAACAGGAGAACGTCAAATATCATGCAGTATGTCGTTTGATATTTCCTTACGGTAGTCATGAAACTGAAAAATGTCAGGACTCTATTAACCTGAATAATTCGTAGAGATAAAAAAGACTTTCCATTAAAAGCACAGACACTTCTCGTGTAGAGCGTGCAGCTTTAACGCGAAGGACTTGACCGTCTATCCGGGGCACGCATTTCCCTTTCCTGCATTTATCTATTTGGTGGATGCCGGCCGATAAAGCTCAAGCAGCCTGTTTCCCCATGCGTAACCTCTTCTGAACTGACAGTTCCGCATTATCTCCGGGGAAAACACCCCCTGACCAGACAAGTTCTTCCGGCACAGCTCTTTTCCGGCTGCAAGCCGCCCCCGTCCCGGCAACATATTGCAAGGGAGCAGGCCGTCAGCACAGCTGGTGTCTGCCGACAACACAATATGTGACGGGCATCAGCACATCTGCAAGGAAGGCCTGTTCTTGCCTGTCGCTGTCATATACAGCAAGACGCTGATGACCGACTTACACGGAAAAGCCTGCCTGCCGGACGCTGTTCCCACCTCCGGGAAGTGCTTCGGGAAAAGATGGGCAACATAGTGTCAGCAACCGACAAGAAAACATCAGTATTATCCGATAACAAAGATTATCTTTGCACCGAAATTCATCCCCGGAGCAGGATGTCCGGAGAATGCCAACCTGAATTGGACCAACGGAAGGCTGCACCGTACAGGCCGGCGCACAGAGCAGAAAGGAATATGCAGAGGCTGTCTGCATGACGGGCTTCACCTTCTTCCTCTGGAACGGAGGCGTGGAAGGCACCGACTGCACACCCGAGCTGGACATCGACAACATCAGGGTCGTACCGATCAACAAGTAGAAACACCGTGGCCGGAAGGGAGGCAGGGAAGCGTCTGCTCACGAATGAGGATGCACCTTGCCCCGCTTCCTTTCCCGTAAAAACAAAAGAAGCAATGCACACCCATAGACTTCATACCGCAGCCCTTGCGCTGCTCTCGCTGACGGCCGCAGCCTGCAGCGACACCACAGGACACTCCATCGCCGACGTGGACGCACCGTCGTTCGTCAGCGTGAGTCCGCAGACGAACATCCGGGCCGGCCTCGACTCGATTGTCATCACCTACGACAAGAACATCTTTTTCTCTTCCGCCGACTACCGGAAAATCACCCTCAACGGATCGCCGGCCGTCAGCGCCAACGTCATCGGATCGTCCAACCGCCTGCTCGTCATGGCCGAAATCAGCCGCGGCAAGAGCTACGAGCTGGTCATCCCAGAGGGCGTCGTCACCGGGCCTAACCGCATGGCGGCACCCATGGTGAAGGCCACCCTGACGGCCCAGACCCAGCACATCGCCGACCGGCCGGTCAACGCCGAAGCGACCGCCGAGGCGAAAGCACTCTACCGGAAGCTGGCCGACAACTACGGCAAGAAGACCTTTTCGGGCACGATGGCTGACGTGGCATGGAACAACAAAAACGCCGAGAGGGTACACCGCCTCACGGGCAAGTACCCCGCCATCAACGGCTACGACTACATCCACCTGCAGTACACCCGGCCGGGCGGATGGATCGACTATGCCGACATCACCCCCGTCAGGACGTGGCACGACGCCGGCGGCATCGTCACGATAGGCTGGCACTGGAACGTGCCCACCTCCAATCCCTACGCCTCCGTCGTGCCCGTCGTCCTCTACGGCGGTCCCGACAAGGTCATGCCGGGCGACTGGAGCGGCAACATACAGCTCACCACACAGGCGGCGAAGGACATCCTGGCCGGCGCATCCATCGGGAGCAGGCTGGTGGTGAAGATAACCGACGTGAAGCCGGGCGCACAGGGCTCCATCAAGAACAGCAGCTGGGCAGGCTTCGTGGACGAGAACGGAAAGAACTGGGACTACTTCGACATCAGCGGCGACAGCTACTCGATGACGCTCGACCAGACCACGCTCAACGAAATGCGGGCCAACGGTCTGATCATCGGCGGACACGACTATACGGTCACCGGCGTCACCGTCGAGGCAGCCGGCACGGTGAAAGTACGGCTTCTACGCCGCCAAAAACGAGTTCACCCTCGATGCCGCCGTCACCGAAGGCACATGGGCCAACCGCTTCATGAAGTCCGACCTGGAGAAGATCGTGCCTTACCTGCGGCAGCTGCAGCAGGCCGGCATCCCGGTTCTGTGGCGACCCCTGCACGAGGCAGCCGGCAAGTGGTTCTGGTGGGGCAACGGTTCCGCCGCCTCCTACGTGAAGCTCTGGCGCACGATGTACGACTGCTTCAAGCAGCAGGGCATCAACAACCTCATCTGGGTGTGGACCTCCGAGAAGGCCGATGCCGACTGGTATCCCGGCGACGAATACGTGGACATCATCGGGACGGACGTGTACGGCCGTGACGGCAACGCCGCTACGGCCGAGGAGATGGCGGCACGCTTCAACGAGCTGGCCTACCGCTATCCTTCCAAGATGATCTCGCTGACCGAGTGCGGCACCGTCGCCGACATCCCCTCCCAGTGGAAGAGCGATGCCGCATGGAGCTGGTTCATGCCGTGGTACGGCGACGGACACGCATCGGACGAATGGTGGAAGGCGGCGATGAACTCCGAAGACGTCGCCGATAAGCCGGAAGATAGAACAGATAAAAGTCGGCAATACCGTCATCCGGCAGCAGCGTCAGATGTAATTTCCCCCTCCTGATCGACCGTCGCCGGGTGCTCGTCCGGACATAGAACAGTGAAGGATCTATATTGAAGGACACTTCGATGGTATCACGGTCTTTGCCCGCAGTAGGAACCACATACCAGTTTTCTTTCTCACTCTGTGTGTACAATGCCGGCGCATAATGATTCTTTCCGGATAATCCCCAGCCTCCGATTGTCCCGTCGTAACCCGGGCAATAGGAATAGGCTGTCTCCTGAATTCTCTCCCGGTTCAGCAGGTCGCCGAAATTCCTGTAGCCTGCCTGATGCCAACCGTCTTGACAACACTCCAGCTTGCTGTCCAGCACACAAAAACGCACACCCCACTTTCAAGGCTCGCTCAATTTCATACTATTCCTTTGAACAGTGTTGCTGAAGAAATGCTTTCAAAGGCTTCAAATAATCCGATTCCAAACTCCAATACTCAGCATTATCAAACATCCATTCACCATTACCTAACTTTCTACGCTTTGAACTTGACATTTTCATCGCACTGATGTAGGTGAAAATCTTCCCTTTCAAATTAGGATGAACATAATCGTTTCCCAGACAAGTCTCATAATCAGCATAACAATCAAGCATTTGGGCATGCTTTTCCTTCTGAATCAGATGTTCCAACAAAGTCTCAAAATCACCATCTTCCTCATTATTGGGAAACAAGAATAGCTCAGCCTGAGCATTATTTTCCTCTAAGACCTCTTCTATTTCCTTCTTCCTTGTCTCGTATCCCCCATTGTTCCCAGGAGAGTCTGCATCAAATATGATAACGACTTTTCCGCCTTCTGCACACCTTGCCTTTATCGTAGGAATCACATTTACCAGATTCTTATAGCCATTTACAAATTCAACTTTATTAGACGATATGTTATAGCCTAAATTCTCTATGAGTGTCTTGATAAAGACAGCTTCAGATGTAGCAGGCTTTCCTGTTTCAAGAAAAATATATGTCATCGTATCTCAAGTTCTTGTTTGATAGAATAGTCAAAAGCCTCATAATCGTATCTGAAACTCTGCAGGTTGCCATCGGCGTCATTTACCAGTTTGTGAGCTGCAACGAGGTTTCTGAACCGAGCATTATCATCTTCTTCAAGTACCTTCGACAATCCTCTCAGAGAATCAATGTTATGACTGGTGACAAAACCTGCGTATTATTAGCCTTCGCAGCTGTCAGCAAAGCCTTCCACAGCAGAGGCATTGTTGTATAATGAAAGCCATTGTCAACCTCGTCAATCATCAAAACACCATCCTTGCAACTATAGACTGACAAGATGATTGAGATGAGTTTTCGCATACCATCACCCATAACATTTACGGGCAGCCGATGCGACAAACCAATATCAACAAGGAGTTCCGTGTCTACCAGCTGCATATCAATGACACGTGGGTCAAGAACCTTCAGTATGGCTATTATCTCATTTTCCTTCTTTTCCTTTACAATCTGTGCAAATCTTTCATTTACAGGTACGCTCATATAAGAGGCAGGTATATACATGGCTTTCAACTCTTCCTCGTAACGCTTGTCCCGCCTGATACGGTTGTTTTCTGTATCAGTACACACTGCTTTGGATAAAAGAAAACTCCTTATATACTCGCCGGGCATATAAGGAGTTTTTTTATGGTTCAGTCAATGGTTGCTATTGACTGCATGATAGCGTATTTCTTATTTCGGCCACAACCAGCGCGCATGTGCGCGAGAGCCATATCCGGTATGTACCTCATTTTCCTGAACATACAAATCATAGGCATTTGATGTCCCATCAGGACGTGGCGTGCTTGACCCATAATATCCTCTGGTTCCAATCCCTGTTAATGCTCCTGTATTTTCTAAGTAGATGCCGATAGTTGGCAGGAAGATATAATCATTCGGGTTGCCGGGTCTGCCTTTTTCAATGTTTTTGTTGCTCTTAGGATACTTGTCATAAATCTTAGGATCTGATTGTACCTTCGTGTAATCAGTTCCACCGGGAGCCGCCTTCTTCATCTCTGCCTCAGTCTTGTGCTCGGCGGCAGCGATGCCGCTGAGTTTCTTCAGCCACATACCTCCGGCATACAGATGTTTCATGATGGACCAGAGAGAAGGATCCCAATGAGGATCTCCATACATGACATACCACAACATTTCGTTGGCATTAGGGCAAGCGGCTGCCGAACGTGTTGCAGAAGTCGGGAACGGGGCAAGGTTGTACCATCTCGGGTCACTGGATATTTTTGGATAGTTGGCGTTCGTTGCTCCTTTCAGAACCGGCTGGTCGTTCTCATGGCCTTTCCATGCGTTCTGTCCCACAGCAGCGTCCCACAGATAGTATCCGTCGCTCGAATAGTGTTTGATTGCCAGATCGGTGCTTACTTTCTTGTTCTTTCCTGCCTTGCAGGTAATGTCACTATAAGTCTTGGATACTGTCCCGCGGACCTTCGTCTTCTGGTCGTAGAGGGTGTATTCCACGGTGACATGATGATATTCGCCCGGCGCAAGGACCATTATAGCCGCATTCTTTTTATGGTCTGCTGCCTTGGGGATGACGAATCCATCGTCCGGGCCGCCGTTCAGTGTGAGCGTTATGCTCCTGTTGGCAGCAGTTGCGGCGGGGCGGGGTGTCGTATTTATCCCATTGTCATCGAATTTGAACTCTCCGGCAAGTGCCTCGTCTGCCGTTACCTTGATCTGTGTCACTTTCACGTCCTCTGCAAATTCAGGACTGTAATAAGGCGTAAAGACGAGGTAGGATGCTTTGTGAGAGAGCGTGAAGGTGTAGCTCCCGTCACCCAGCCTGCTGGCTTCCGCTGTGCCGCAGTCTCCGTCTGTACCGATGTGCGAGGCATCGTCAGGAGCGCTCTGTGACTGGGCCGGACTTATGGTCACCTTGTCACCATGGGCGTTGCCGTTGCCCGTATAACGTACGTTGTATTTCGGTGCGGTGAGTATCCCGGGGAAATAGAACTTGGCCGTAGGAGCCTTAGCCGTGATATTGTCTTTTGTGCTTATTGTTAAAGTGCCGGCGTTGTTGATCCACAGCTTGTCTCCTAAAGTCCAATAAAACTTTATCGCCGAACCGTCGTAAGTGCCTGCTGTGCGGGTCAAAACCCCGTCTGCAAACTCTGTCATCCCTGCGGGCACCGTGTTCTGTTGCTTCCCGTTGTCTGCTTGCAAAGTGTCGTCATTAGAGCAGCCTGCCAGTGAAAGCAAGGCTGCGACCGGTAAAGCCCAAAAATAAGAATACTTCATTTTCCTACTTTTTCTTAACTTGTGTCCCATTCTACTTTAGTTCTTGCCTTCGGCAGATTCTTCCTCAAAGAAAAAGCCTGACGGCTTTGCATTTAAAGACTCGCCATCATCTTCTGCGCTGTGATGCCCTCCGTTTACCGGAGAATTCTGGAGGAGATATTCCTTCTCGCCGATGGATATTACAGCTGTCTCAGCTTTTAACATACATTTTTTTCTTTTCCATATTGTCAACTTTTTAGTGATTACGATTTTGAAAATTGCTGTCTACCGACATCTCTCTTTATAATCGGCTGATGCGTACATCAGCCGGAACCGGACTGGCTCCGTCTGGAAACCTTGCAGAATCCCTGTCCCTCAGGCTGCGGCATTACACGTTCCCGTATGTCTGATGAATATCATGCGCACGTCCGGAGCATATACCGAGACAACAAGAAATTCTTTGTGGGATGTTTCACACCTTATAATATAAATATAAGGATGCCATTATCCATACGATCAATCCTTCCGGATTCTAATGATTTGTGTGCAAAGGTAGTGCTGTTTTTTTATGAATGACAAAAATAATTTAACTATAAATAACACGCTTGATCCCAATGGGTTCTGTCTGTATGGCCGAAAGAAAAAGCCGAAGATGCCGCATAAAAGTAAAGACACAAAGAGCGGACAGATTCCCTGTCTACGACAGACCGACGCATTTTTTTAGAACAGGGCCTCAGCAGAAATATACCTGCATGGAAAGGTATATACTGTCAGCAACAATTAGAAATAAGTTTTCAACCCGTCAGCCAAGTTTAGAAATAAGACGAAAAGCAGTCAACCCAGAACGTTAAACTACAAACCCGACATATTAAACTGCACAGAGGAACATCCCTCCGAAGGCCGGGACGGGGATTCCCGGTGCTTGGGAATATGATTCCCAGCGTCCGGTACTGCTGTTCCCAGCCGGTTGGGAACAGCAGTACCGGCAATGCCCACCCCTGTCCATAAAGTATCAACTTTGGCTAAAATAGTATTTGCAGTTTACACTTTTAACCCTTATCTTTGCAGCAGTCTTTCCGACTGGCCGCGGGCGAGGCATCCGATGATGTCTGCCGAGGGAGCCGGAGAAGCGTAACATCCTAAAAACCAGAAATCAAAGATAACAGCATGAACAGAAGAAGTGTTTTCACCTTATTTATTACTCCTTCTGCGGTCCCGACATGAAGTCCGTCGTAGAACCGGGGGACTTCGAGGTGCTGGTAGGAGGCAGCAGCCGGGACGAGGACCTGCAGAAAGCGACCTTTACAACAGTAGAGAGACCCCTGCAAAACTCTATTTATATCAGAACCTCATATTTGATTATCAATAAGTTACACTTTTCGAGAGTCTCATGTAATGGCGTTTTACCGAGGGCTCGTAGAATGAATACGAAGTAGAATGAATATGAAAAGAATACTCCTTGCCATGGCTGCCGCCTTGCTCACAGCGAACGCAGCAGCCGGAAAGAAAATGCAGAAGACACCGGCACAGCAGCTCATCGGACGGCTGCAGGACTTACAGAAGAAAGGTGTGATGTTCGGTCACCAGGACGCCCTCTTCTACGGTACGACGTGGAAATGGGAATACGGACGGAGCGACGTGAACGATGTCTGCGGCGACTACCCCGCCGTCCTGGGCTGCGAGCTGGGCGGACTGGAACTCGGGAGAGAGACCGCAACCTGGACGGCGTTCCCTTCGCCGAGATGCGCCGGCAGATCATCGGCCACTGGCGCAGGGGCGGCATCGTGACCGTCAGCTGGCATGCCTACAATCCCGTCACGGAAGAGGATGCCTGGCACACGGAAGGCGATGCCGTCGCACAGGTGCTGCCCGGCGGAAAGGAAGCCGGAAAGATGCAGCACTGGCTCGGACGGATAGCCGGTTTCCTCGCCTCGCTCAAGGACGACAGGGGGAACGCCATACCCGTCATCTTCCGGCCCTGGCACGAGATGAGCGGCGGCTGGTTCTGGTGGGGCAGCCGGCAGTGTACGCCTGAACAGTACATTGCCCTGTACCGCCTCACCCACGAGGCGATGCGCCGCCGGGGACTGCGCAATATCGTCTGGAGCTACTCGCCCAATGCCGAGGCCGGCGACACGCCTGAACACTTCTTCCGCTTCTATCCCGGCGACGGATGCGTAGACCTGCTGGGCGTGGACCTCTACCAGAACAACGGCCGGCAGGACTTCATCGACCAGTGCCAGAACGAACTGCACATCATGGCCACGTATGCCGGAGCGCACCGCAAGCTGTATGCGCTCACCGAAGCCGGCTACCGCAACACGCCCGATGCCGCCTGGTACTCTTCCACCCTGCTGCCCGGCCTGCAGGGCTTCAAACCCTGCTATGTCCTGCTCTGGCGGAACGCATGGGACAAGCCCGAGGAGAACTTCGGCCCTGCACCGGAGAAATCCTGCGCCGCCGACTTCAGGAAGATTTACAGGGAGAGGGCTTTCCTCTTCCGCAGCCAGACAGGCCCTGCACAGGCCGAAACAACAAAGAAAAATAACAGAAAAACGATAGAAATACAGACATGACAACCTTCAATTCCAAACTCGACACACTCCGTCTCCGTCACGAGGCACTCCTCTCCGCACCCAACCACGTACAGGAAGGCGGCAACGGCATTTACGAACGCTACGCCCATCCCATACTGACCGCCGAGCACACGCCGCTGGAGTGGCGGTACGACATGGACGAACACACCAATCCGCACCTCATGCAGCGCATCATGATGAACGCCACCCTCAATGCCGGCGCAATGAAGTGGAACGGAAAATACCTGCTCATGGTGCGTGTCGAGGGAGCCGACCGCAAGAGCTTCTTCGCCGTGGCGGAGAGTCCCAACGGCATCGACAACTTCCGCTTCTGGGACGAACCGGTCACCATGCCCGACACGGACGACCCGGCGACCAACATCTACGATATGCGCCTGACCCGCCATGAAGACGGTTACATCTACGGCGTCTTCTGCGCCGAACGCCATAACGACAGCAGGCCCGCCGACCTCTCGGCCGCAACGGCGACGGCCGCCATCGCACGCACCCGGGACCTGAAGACCTGGGAGCGGCTGCCCGACCTCAAGTCGAAGAGCCAGCAGCGCAACGTCGTCCTCCACCCGGAGTTCGTCGACGGGAAGTACGCTTTCTACACCCGCCCGCAGGACGGATTCATCGACACCGGCTCCGGCGGCGGCATCGGCTGGGCACTCGTCGACGACATCACCCACGCCGAACTGCACGAGGAGACCATCATAAACCCGCGCCATTACCACACCATCATGGAACTGAAGAACGGCGAAGGCCCCCACCCCATCAAGACTCCCCGGGGATGGCTGCACCTGGCACACGGCGTGCGGGCCTGCGCCAGCGGCCTGCGCTACGTGCTCTATCTGTACATGACCGCCCTCGACGACCCCACACGGGTGACAGCACAGCCCGGCGGCTACTTCCTCGCACCCGAGGGGGGGGGGGAATACGTGGGCGACGTGATGAACGTCGTCTTCTCGAACGGATGGATCGCCGACGAGGACGGACGCGTGCTCATCTACTATGCCTCGTCGGACACACGCCTGCACGTGGCCACATCGACGGTGGAACGGCTGGTGGACTACTGCCTGCACACGCCCGAGGACGGACTGTCCACGGCGGCCAGCGTTGAAACCGTCAGGAAGCTCATCGACAAAAACCGCGCATTATGAAAATCAGACTCAGCGAAAAGATAGGCTACGGACTGGGCGACATGTCGTCGTCCATGTTCTGGAAGCTCTTCGGCGCCTATCTCATGATATTCTATACCGATGTCTTCGGCATCTCGGCCGCTGTCGTCGGTACGATGTTCGCCGTCACACGTGTCTGGGACTCGTTCTTCGACCCCGTCGTCGGAGCCGTGGCCGACCGTACCTCGTCACGCTGGGGACGTTTCCGCCCCTACCTGCTTTCCTGGCGGTGCCCTTCGGCGTCATCGGCATCCTGACGTTCCTCACGCCGCCGTTCGGCCAGACCGGGAAGATCGTCTACGCCTTCATCACCTACGCGCTGATGATGATGGTCTACTCGGCCATCAACGTGCCCTATGCCTCGCTGCTGGGCGTGATGAGCCCCGACCCGGCCGACCGCAACACGCTGGCCACTTACCGCATGACCTTCGCCTACCTGGGCTCGTTCCTGGCCCTGCTGCTCTTCATGCCGCTGGTCAACGCCTTCGGCGGAGGGAACAGCGGCGGACCGATGCTGGGCTGGCTCACCGCCCCGCAGGCCGGCTGGCTGATGGCGGTAGGGGTCATCGCCGTGGTATGCGTGCTGCTGTTCCTGGGCTGCTTCGCCCTTACGAAAGAGCGTGTGAGACCCGTCAGGCAGGGAAAGACCTCGCTGAAGACCGACCTCCGCGACCTGCTCCACAACCGGCCGTGGTGGATCCTGCTGGGGGCAGGCGTCGCCTCGCTGGTGTTCAACTCCATCCGCGACGGCGCAACGGTCTACTACTTCAAATACTACGTCGACGAGACGGCCGTGGGGAACATCAGCTTCCTCGGACTGCCCTTCGTGCTGAGCGGACTGTACCTCGCCGTGGGACAGGCCGCCAATATCCTGGGCGTCATCCTCGCCGCACCTGTCAGCAACCGCATCGGAAAGCGGCGCACGTTCATGGCGGCCATGGCCGTGGCCTCTGTGCTCAGCGTCGCCTTCTTCTGGCTCGGCAAGAACCAGCTCGTGCCCATCTTCATCCTGCAGGCGCTCATCAGCGTCTGCGCCGGAAGCATCTTCCCGCTGCTGTGGAGCATGTATGCCGACTGTGCCGACTACAGCGAGCTGCAGACCGGCAACCGGGCCACGGGCCTGATTTTCTCGTCGTCGTCGATGAGCCAGAAGTTCGGATGGGCGTTCGGCACGGCCATCACCGGATGGATGCTCGCACAGTTCGGCTTCCAGGCCAATGCCGTACAGTCGGCCGAGACCCTCCAGGGCATCCGGATGTTCCTCTCACTGCTGCCGGCGGCCGGGGCGTTCCTCTCGCTGGTGTTCATCTACTTCTATCCGCTCAGCGAACAGAAGATGAGACAGATAACACACGAGCTGGAAGGAAAACGGACGGCCGCAACCGACAGACAATAGAATGCAAAACCTTTCAATATTTCACGCTATGGACAATTCATCGGAACTGCACGCTGTGGACAATTTATCGGAAGAACTGCGCCGGGAGCTGGAACAGAACATCCTGCCTTTCTGGCTCCACAGGATGACCGACCACCGCTACGGCGGATTCCTCGGACGGATAGACGGCGGCGGCAACCCCGTGCCTGATGCCGAAAAGGGAGCCGTCCTCAACGCCCGCATCCTCTGGGCGTTCTCCGCCGCCTACAGGGTCCTGCACCGGCCGGAATACCTGGAGGCAGCCACACGGGCCAGAGACTATTTCATCGACCGTTTCATCGATGCCGAACAGGGCGGTGTCTTCTGGAGTCTGGATGCACAGGGACACGTGCTCGACGGCCGGAAGCAGACCTACGCCATCGGATTCGCCGTCTACGGACTGAGCGAATACGCACGTGCCACCGGCGACAGCGAGGCACTGGACTATGCGAAGAAGCTGTACGGCGACATCGAACGCCACGCCTTCGACAGCCGGTACGACGGCTACGTCGAGGCGCTGACCCGCGACTGGCAGCCCATCGCCGATATGCGGCTGAGCGACAAGGACGAGAACGGGTCGCGCACCATGAACACGCACCTGCACATCCTCGAGCCTTACACCAACCTCTACAGGGTGTGGCGGACACCGCAGCTGGCGGAGCGGATCGCCAATCTGATCGACATCTTCCTCACACGGCTGCTCAATCCGGAGACCGGCCACCTCGACCTCTTCTTCAATGACAGCTGGCAGGGACGGCGCGACATCCAGAGCTTCGGACACGACATCGAGGCCGTATGGCTGCTGCACGAGGCCGCACTGGAGCTGGGAGACCCCGCCCTGCTCGAGCGGGTGGAAACGGCGATAAAGGCTATCGCAAGGGCCGCCGACGAGGGACTGCAGCCGGACGGCTCGATGGTGTACGAACGCTGGACCGACACGGGACGCACGGACACGCAGCGGCAGTGGTGGGTACTGTGCGAGTGCGTCATCGGCCATATCGACCTCTACCAGCACTTCGGCGACACGGAAGCCCTCGGCATTGCCCGCCGCTGCTGGCAGTACACCGCCACACACATCGTTGACCGAGAACAGGGCGAATGGTTCTGGGGATGCGACGAGAACGGCCGCCCGAACCTCGCTGACGACAAAGCCGGCTTCTGGAAATGCCCCTATCACAACACAAGGATGTGCCTGGAGGTAATGGAGAGAAGCCTCTCTTTGAAGAACCGGAGAAGCTGACGGCTGCTGGCAAAGCTGGCATTACCAGCAACTCTGGCAGAAATAGAAATGCCAGTGATGCCAGAGAAGTCACCCCTCATAACCCTAACCAACTCCCCCCGACAAAACTCCCCCGTTATGGAAACCTACGTCTTACATGAGATTACTCCCCTGATGGAGACCGACGCCCTCTACATCGCCGACCGGCGCAAGGGCGAATTCTCCTATCCCGTACACAACCACGACGTCTTCGAGCTGAACTTCGTCGAGAACGCCGCCGGCGTAAAACGGATCGTCGGCGACAGCAACGAGGTGATCGGCGACTACGACCTCGTCCTCATCGCCAACCCCTCACTCGAACACGCTTGGGAACAGCACGAGTGCAAGAGCGAAGACATCCGTGAGATCACCATCCAGTTCAACTTCGGCGACGGAACGACGGACAACGACCAGTTCTTCAGCAAGACACCCTTCGAGAGCATACGGCGCATGATGAAAGAAGCACAGAAAGGACTGGCGTTCCCCATGCCGGCTATCATGAAGGTCTACGGCAAGCTGAGCGGACTGAGCCAGATCACCGACCGCTTCACGGCGCTGATGGAGTTCCTCGACATCCTCCACACGCTGTCGCTGAGCACGGATGCACGCACCCTCGCCACCACCAGCTACGCCAAGGTGGACATCGAAGACGACAGCCGCCGCATCCTCCGCGTGAAGAAGTACATCTCCGACAACTACAAGTACGAACTGCGACTCAAGACGCTGGCCGACCTGGCCAACATGAGCGAGAGCGCCTTCTGCCGTTTCTTCAAGCTGCACACCGGACGGCGGCTGAGCGACTACATCATAGACATACGCCTGGGCTACGCCACGCGGATGCTGATCGACACCACCGACACCATTTCCGAGATCAGCTTCAAATGCGGATACAACAACATGAGCAACTTCAACCGCATCTTCCGACGGAAGAAAGGCTGCTCCCCCACCGAGTTCCGCAACAGCCATCATAAAATCAAGGTGATCGTCTGAAGCCATCCCGCCCGGAATCTACCGTCATGCAGAACAGAGGGTGCGCCAGAAAAAACAGACCTGCGCCTGACAACCTATCTGCAGCTGAGAGCCTATCTGCAACTGAGAGCCTCCAGAAGCAGGAAAAGCCCGTTTCCCTACTCACAGACGAGTTGGGGAACGGGCTTTCCCTTCGGGGGCATTCCAAACCGTAAGACTTTCAAGAAGACATTTGTTTCCTGCCGGGTCTTCTGCCACACCCTCCCCTTCGTCGACGGTCCGTCCGACAAGCCGCTTATAAACAAAGGAATATATATTTATATAATTCGGCGACAAAAAAGTGTAAAGTTTCGTTATTTTCAGCAATCTCCTTATCTGTCGTCGATGAAGAGGATGCCGCTTAAGAGAAAAGCTACCAATTTGTCGCATACCTCCACATACCACTGATTCAGCGTAGATTACGAGACAACCGAATCAAACAAAATGAGGCAGCAGACAAATCGGTAACTGTAAAATTACAAAAACAGTCCTGTAAAAACACAGCTTTTGTAAAGAAAGAAGATACAAAAGGGGCGAAAGTTCCCTTTCTGTCCCTGTCAGGTTCCCTATCTGTCGCACAGACGGGAAAAATGTTCCCCTCCTGTCGCACAGAACCTCCCGCACCGTCGGGGAAAACCTCCCGGAAAGTCGTAGGGATGTTCCCTTACCGTCGCATGGGAACGGCGTAAGAGGCTGTGCGCCAGAGAGGAGAGGATTACTAACTAAATCAGTTACAATCTGAACGAAAACGATAGTCTAAGTCCAAGACGGCTGCATGGCCGGCTTCAGAGACAGGAGCTGACGCCCAGTGTCGTGGCCAACGCCGTGAGGACGGAGATAAGAATGTTCAGGACATTCTTCCATACAGGCTTGTTCATAAGAGTAAAAAGTAAAAAGGTAAAAAGATAAAAAAGTAAAACAGTAAAAAACAAAAGCAGAAAGGCAATACAGCAGAAAGGCAGGAGTGTGGCGACAAATAGGGAAACAAAGTTGCTTTTCAGCCGCTCCTCGCATTCCCATGTCTCCCTATCTGTCCGCCAGCCTACCTATTTACCGGCTACCCCCTGCGGATGCGTGCCCGCCTCGTCTCCGCCGGTGGTGTCGCCGGCCTGCGGACCGCCGGAAGGCGTGTTGCCGCCGGGCTTCTGGTCCTTGCCAGGCTCCTTGCCCGGTTCCTTGGCCTTGCCCTTCTCCGGTGCGTCATACTTTACCGCCTCCTGGATGCGCAGACCGCTGATGAGGGTCTTGATGCGCCGGTGCATGGTATCGACGGTCACGGAAGGCGCAAAGAGCACGTGTGCGCCGTAGATGTTCTTCTGGACATTGAAGTCCTTGGCATCCTCGACACCCTGAGAATGGAAGCCCACACGGAATGTTCCCAATCCGTCGATCTTCACACGGCTGCCGCTCTTGAGCACCTGGTTCATTTCGAACACCAGGGCGCTGATAACAGCCAGGATGTCAGGCTCGGTGACGGTACACCTGTTGCTGATGCGCAGGGCAAGCTCCTTGATGCCTACAACGTCTGAAGACACCGCACGGGCATACCAGAATCCCTTGTGCTTGCTGTTCTTACGATTGTCTTGATACATACGATACTTGATTGACATAACTTGAAAAATTTAAAAGGTGAATAAATTAGATGGATAAATAAGGTGAATGAATTAGATGAATAAATACTGAAATATCGAAATCGCTAAAGCGATGAAGATATAAATAGATAATGCGACAAAAAAAGTGAAAAAAATAAAAAAAGCAGAAAAAAATATAAAAAGTAAAAAAGGTAAAAAGAGTAAAAAAAGTAAAAACTAAATACGCAGTAAGATAAAAAGATAAACAACAGAAAAAAACTAAAAAAAGCAACAATGCAAAAACATATAAAAAATATAAAGGTAAAAAAACGGAAAACACAGAAACGTACAAACATAATTCAACATAAACATAAAAAGTATAAAAAAATGAAAATATATTTATTCAGAAATCATACTGTCAATGGGTTACAGATGATTCCAAAGGGTCTGGAAGACAACAGGCCCGTAGACAGACAGGAAGTAAAGGTGTGCCCCTACAGTTCAACTGCCCTATGGACTTTTGGCACAGCCCCGTCTACAGGCAGCCCTGTGCCCCGAGTATCTGGTGCCGGTTGCCGCCCCTGCGCCTGTAGCTCACGTGGATCCACTGTTTCCGGGCGGAGCCGCACGGCTCGAGGATCATCTGGTCGAAGTCGGTGTGGCGGAGAACAGCCACATACTTGCGGCACATCTCCAGTCCGGTGACATGGATGTCGGCCGCTTCCCCCTTCAGATGCTGTGAGCGGAGGGCTCCCTGTACGGCCCTGTTCAGAGCCTCGCAGCGATAGCCGCTCGTGACAATCACCCTCCCGACCTGTCGCCGCAGCGGTTCGAGGACGTGTGTACAGAGTGCGGAGAGGTTCGTCACGACCTCCTCCCGGGGCGTCTCACCGCCTGCAGGAGCGTCGGCGGGTACATTCTTGATTCCCATTGCGATGGCTGTTCCGGAGCGGAGCATCTCCCCCACGGTGAAGTGAGGTGAGAGTCGCTCTTCGCAGTCGAGGTTTGTAGATTTCGTTTGGTTCGTCATACACATTGTTATTATAGACCGTTCAGTCAGATAAGAAAAAAACTCAGTGTCTGTCAGCTTTGTTTCTGATGACAATGCAAAGGTACGGCAAAACAAACCCGATTCCAAACAAAAGGTATGTAGTTGTGTCTGTAGAAAGCCGGGGAGGCCTCTCACCGCTTCCAGAACCGTGCGGTGATGTCCTCGAAAGTACCGTCAGGACGGCGGCGGAGCATTCGCTGGTTGGTGCGCGGCGACTTCAGGCTGCCGAGGTGGCGGAGGTACGGTCCCACCTTAATATAATGGAAGTGCAGCGGCGAGACGAGCGGTGAGAGGGCCGTGCGCCCTGTGTACCATCCCGTCTTCAGCCCCGGGTGGCTGTGCAGGACGTGGCAGGCAAGCCTGTCGACCGCCGCCGGGTCGGCATCGCCCCCCATGAATCCTACGCAGGTAATCGTCTCCTCCGCATCCCGGATGAGGGCCGAGAGGGTCTCTTCCGTCAGGAACGTTCCGGTATCAGCCCACAGAAACCTGCTGTGGCAGCCCGGGCAGTGGCAGGGGCATCCGGAGATGTTGATGGCGAGCGTCACCTCGTCGGGGAATTCCTGAAAGACAATGTCTGTATTGATATAACGTAACATAGCGGTTGACGTGTGATGGATGATACCTGCAAAGGTAGGAAGAAAGTTTGGAATGAGAGAGAGGGAGAGATGAAAAAAGGGAACGCTCTTTCGAGTATTCCCTTGTGTGATTCCGACAGGATTCAAACCTGTAACCTCTTGATCCGTAGTCAAGTGCTCTATTCAGTTGAGCTACGGAACCATAAGACTATGGTCGCAACAGACGGAGAAGCCGAAGCTCAATCCTAATTGCGAGTGCAAAGGTAGGACTTTTAATCGGTTCTGCCAAATGTTTCAGTGTCTTTTTCCCGTTTTTTTTCATTCTCACCGTGGAGTGTCGGCAGGGAGATGTGATAACCCACTGCTATGAAGCGGATTATACAGATGGTGAGGAAGGTGACGACGACTGTCAGGGGCAGCGGCAGTCCGAGGGCGAGAAGCACCCAGTAGAGCAGTCCGCCTGCCACGCTGGCCATGGCATAGATCTCCTTGTGGAAGATGACCGGCACGTTGTTCAGCAGCACGTCGCGGATGATGCCGCCCGCCACACCGGTGATGCAGCCCATGATGACGGCCACCCAGAAGGGATGTCCGAGGGCGATAGTCTTCTGGATGCCGGCGATGGTGAAGAGTGCCAGTCCGAGCGTGTCGAAGACGAACCAGGCATTGCGCAGCCGTCTGATCCACTTGCGCGAGAGGATGACGAGCAGCAGGGCGAGTGCCGTACAGAGGACGTACATGATGTCTGTCATCCAGAACGGACGCACGCCGAGCATGGTATCACGGATGGTACCGCCGCCGATGGCGACGGCAAAGCCGCATACGTAGCCTCCGAACCAGTCGAAGTGCTTCTGTGCGGCGTGGCGGATGCCGGAGATGGCAAAGGCGAATGTCCCGAGGAACTCCAGGATTACCTGGAGTGTGTGGACGAGCTGGGGGTCGGTGTAGGGCATGATGGGCGGGGATAAGCGATAATGGGCGATAATGGGCGATGAGAGGCGATGATGGGCGGGGATGAGAATGTGATGGCATTACACCACATTCTGCGGATTCCCTGCGATGAACCGCCTGATGTTCTCGACGCAGACCGCCATGAGCCGCTGGCGCGCCTCACGGGTCGCCCAGGCGATGTGGGGCGTGATGTAGGCGTTAGGCTGGCGGAAGAGCGGGTTGTCGGGGCGGGGCGGCTCGTCGGTCAGCACGTCGGCGCAGTAGGCGGCGAGCTGTCCGCTCTCCAGGGCGGCGGCCACGGCCTGTTCGTCGACGAGGCCGCCGCGTCCGGTGTTGATGAGGATGGCACCGGGATGAACCATTGCCAGCGTTCCGGCGTTGATCATGCGGGTGTTGCCGGCCGTCAGCGGACAGTGCAGCGTGATGACGTCGGAGGTGCTGAGCAGCCCTTCGAGCGTCGTCTTGCGGATCCACTCGGGCAGGTCGCTGCTGTTCCGGCTGGTGCAGGCGGAGATGTCCATGCCCATGGCGTGGGCGATGTGCGCCACGCGCTGTCCGATGTTGCCGAGCCCGACGATGCCGATGGTCTTGCCGGCCAGCTCGATGAGCGGCGTGTCCCAGTAGCAGAAGTCGCGCTGTCGGCTCCACTCGCCCTGCCGCACGGCCCGTGCATAGTGGTCGGCCCGGGTGGCGACGTTCAGCAGGAGTGCGAAGACGTGCTGTGCGACGCTGTCGGTGCTGTAAGCCGGAATGTTGCAGACGACGATGCCCCGCTCACGGGCGGCCTCGAGGTCGATGTTGTTGTAGCCGGTCGCCAGCTCTCCGATATACTTCAGGCGGGGCAGCTCGTCGAGCACTTCGCGCGTGACGCGCACTTTGTTGATCAGGATGCCGTCGGCCTCCCTGGCACGTTCCACCACCTGCTCCTGGCAGGTATGGTCGTAGATGGTACAGTCGGCGAGCGACTTCACCGGCTCCCAGGAGAGGTCGCCGGGGTTGACTGCATGGCAGTCGAGGATGGAGATTTTCATAAGCGATGATAAGCGATGATGGGCGATGATAAGCGATAATAAGCGGGGATGGGTGATTAATGGGCGGGGATAAGCGATGATGGGCGATGATGGGCGGGGATAGGCGAGGATAAGCGGGAATGGATAGCAGCTGACCTCAATCCTCATCGCTAATCACTCCCTCTCCATTCGGAGAGGGGCCGGGAGTGAGGCTTAGCGCATCGGGCATGTACTGCTGCTCGACGTAATGGCCGGGGTAATCGTGCGGGTACTTGTAACCGTCGCTGTAGCCGAGGTCCTTCATCAGCTTCGTCGGCGCATTGCGCAGATGGAGCGGGACGGGGAGGTTGCCGGTGCGGCGCACCAGCTCCAGGGCTTCATTGATGGCTTTGTAGGCGGAGTTGTCCTTCTTCGACCGTGCCAGGTAGACCACCGCCTCGGCCAGCGGGATGCGTCCCTCGGGCCATCCGATCTTCGTCACGGCATCGAAGGCGGCGTTCGCCAGCAGGAGGGCGTTGGGGTTCGCCAGTCCGATGTCCTCCGCCGCACTGATGACGACCCTCCGGGCGATGAACTTCGGGTCCTCGCCTCCCTCTATCATGCGCGCCATCCAGTAGAGAGCCGCCTCGGGGTCGGAGCCCCGGATCGACTTGATGAACGCCGAGATGATGTCGTAGTGCATCTCGCCGTCCTTGTCGTAGGCAAGGGGGTTCTGCTGCAGCCGCTCCTCCACGATGCGGTCGGTGACGGTGACCGTGCCGTCCGGCGCGGCATCGACGATCAGCTCGAGGATGTTCAGCAGCTTGCGGGCGTCGCCGCCGCTGTAACGCAGCAGGGCATCCGTCTCGTGCAGGTCGATGTGCCGTTTCTTCAGCTCCGTGTCCTCCGCCACCGCCCGGTGGAGCAGCGTCAGCAGGTCGTCCTTCTCCAGCGGCTTGAGCACATAGAGCTGGCAGCGGGAGAGCAGCGGCCGTATCACCTCGAACGACGGGTTCTCCGTCGTCGCCCCGATGAGCGTCACCGTCCCCTTCTCCACGGCGCCGAGCAGCGAGTCCTGCTGCGACTTGGAGAAGCGGTGTATCTCGTCGATGAAGAGGATCGGCGAGGCGGAATTGAAGAAGCGGCCGTTCTGTGCCCGTTCGATGACGTCGCGCACGTCCTTCACGCCGCTCGTCACCGCCGAGAGGGTGTAGAACGGCGTCTCCAGCCGGTGGGCGATGATCTGCGCCAGCGTCGTCTTGCCCACACCCGGCGGTCCCCAGAGGATGAACGACGCGACGCGCCCCGAGTCGATCATCCGCCGGAGCACAGCCCCCTCGCCCACGAGGTGCTGCTGTCCGATATAGTCGTCGAGGGTGCGCGGCCGCATCCGTTCTGCCAGTGGTTCCATGTCGCTTCCTGTTTTTATTCAAAGGCAAAAGTAAGCAATTTTTTTCCATATCCGTGCAGACGGGGCGGCATATTTGAAGACAGGAAGGGAACGGATGGAACAGAAAAGACAGAATGACGGAACGGTAAAACCTTCAGATGCCGGAACCGACTTCAAAAAAAAGACAATGACACGAGCCTGCCCGAAGCAGCGGATCGTGTCATTGTCCGGAAAAAGAAATCATGTCATCCTGTACAAAGACAGGTGCATGACTGCGGGGGGACAGCCCCTCTTCAGGTTTCTGCGAAACCGAAGGCTGCCTTTATTGAACTGCAAAGAGAGGATAAGCCCATACACGGTCGTCAACATCCAGGCCGACTTCCGACTTGGAAAAGTGCAGCGAGACGGCCTGCAGGGAACCATTCCACTTCTTGACGGATGTGGATGTCCAGTAAGCACCGCTGTAACCGCTTGCACCCAGCCTGAGCTTCCCGTTGCTGGTGCCGTTGTCAAGGTAGCCCATGGCCGGCAGATAGAAATACCGGCTGGTGTCGGACGGTTTGCCCTGGGCGGGTGTTTTCACCCATTTGCCATGATAATCGGAAGAATTCTCTACCCAGTCTTTCCATACGGAGTTATCCCGGTAGTCCTTTCCGTCAGGATAAACCGTTACCGGAGATTGCTGGGAATTACCGTCGCAATACTGCAGCTTCTTGAACCACATTCCGCCGATGTAGAGGTGCTTGTTCATGACCCAGAGCGTCGTCTCGTCCCAGTGAGGGTCGCCCCTGAAGGCATACAGGGTCGCCTCGTTGGCATTCGGACAGGTCTTGCAGGAATTGACCGCATAAAGATCCGAGCCGTTGCCGTTGAAATAGCGGTTGGTGTTCTTTCCGTTGAAAGGAGCCTGCTCGCCGTCGACGGCCGGCAGCGTGCCGGTGTAGGTGTTCCAATAATCCTTGCCGGCATCCCACATATAATACTTCATTTCGTAACGCGGCAGGGCCAGGTCGAACTTCACGAGCCTGTTCCGTCCGGCATTGAGCTTCAGGGTGCTGTACGTCTTCGAGACCGTACCCGTCACACCGGTCTTCGAGTCCTTCAGGGTGTAGGCTACCGTCACATTCGCATAATCGCCCGGGGCAAGCACCATGATGGCACCGTTGCGGGTATAATCGGATGTCTGTGACAGGGTGAACCTGTCTGAGAGCGTCAGGGTGATGCACCTGGACGTTGCGGAAGCCGCATCCTTCCGTATGCCGCTGTCGTCGAAGCCGTAGGTACCGGCAATGTCCCGGTCGGCCGTCACCTTGATCTGCTGCACGCTGACCGTTCCGGCAAGTTCGCCCTTGCTGTCGTAAGGGACAAAGGTGAGGTAGGAGGCCTTGTGGTCGAGCATGAAGCGGTAAGAGCCGTCGCCCTGCCGGCCGGCCACAGCCGTACCGCAGTCGCCGTCCGCGCCGATGTGTGCGCCGTCGTTGGGGGCCTGCTGCTGCTGTTCAGCCTTGATGGTCACCTTGTCTCCCGCTGCATTGCCGTTCCCGGTATAACGCACGGGATAGGACGGGGCGGTAAAGACACCGTCGAAATAGAAGCTGGCCGTGGTCTCCTTGCCGGCGGTGGCGGGGATGGTCGAACGGTTGCTGACCTTCAGGGCCGTGGCAGCATCGTTCACCCAGAGGCGGTCGCCCGACGTCCAGTAGAACTTCACGGACGATCCGGTGTATTCGCCGGCTGTGCGCATGGCCGATGCCGGCTGGGGGCCTACGGCATCCTCTGCCACGGAAAATCTGGTCATGTTCTCCGTACCGGGCTGCACGGAACTGTTCTCCTGCGACGCATCGTCACCGGCGCAGCCCGTCAGGAACAGCAGCAGTGCCGGAACGGCAAGCGTCTTCTTATAGAATCGTATCTTCTTCATTGTCTTCAATATGCTCTTGATTCGTTATCCATTTGATATATGAGGTGATTAAAGGGCGGTGGTTAATCTTCCCACGGCCCATAGCCGTCCTGCCCAGCCCTGTCAGCATCGGAAAAGTCGTGCGGCTTGGCCGTCAGCGGTTCGTCGTCGCCGGCACTATTGTGTCCGCCGACAAAGGGCGACTGCCCCAGCATCGGACTTTCGATCCTCAAAGTGCATACCTCGGCGCATGGGGCAAGGTATGGCTTTCTTGCAATTATTTTCTTCTTCATATCCTGATGATTTTACATAAAACCGATAATTTCCATTCAAGCCCGGTCATGGCAGATTCCTCTGATGCCCCCTGTCTTTCAGCCGGGCATGGGACAAAAACACAAGGAGCCGACCGGTCTCACGCTCCACATCCTGTGCCTGTACTTCTCTCACACGGGGAGACGTTGCTCCTCCCATCTGTAACTTCCTGAAACGTCCATTTAGTGATAAAAACGGTGCAAAGGTAAGAAAAATCCCTGAAACACACAAGGAAACACAAAAGAAGTGGAGGATAGAATCTGTGGAAGGTAAACAATGATGGGAGATGATGGGCAGAGGATAAGCGGGAATGGGATTTACTCTAACCAGCTTCCTTTTTGAGAGAGGGGGATTATCTGTCATGTTTTTTTATCATCTTCCTTTTTTGTCGTCCAGCGAGGAATCCTGCCGCACAGGAAATCCTCCCGAATCGTCGCACAGAGGGTATGGGAGGGAAGGATAAAAAGATGATATTCAGTGATTTGACCGTCTGTCTTCTGTCAGCAGAGGCAGGACAGGAAAAACGGTTTTCTCCCCCACCCTATCCTCTCTGCCTCAAAGAAGAACGGAGGAATCAAGGAAGAAACGACCTGTTTTGTCGGGATAATTCATAAAACGCACCTGCTTCCTCCCCATCCGTCGCACCTAACCTCCCAAATTGTCGGATACCCTGCACGACAGCTACCTATCTGTCGCCGCACCCTTCCCTATCTGTCGCCGCGCTCTTCCCTATCTGTCGCCGCTATGTTCCCTGTTTGTCGTTCGGTATCGTTGTAACTTGTTGGGTGCCAGGATGTCCAATGTTCCCTACTAATATCTTATAAAGACTGTATAACGACATTCTAACCTGAAAAGAAGTTTTGTGTTCGGAAAGAAAACATGATTTTCCTGTGGGGGAAGACGATTTTAAACAAAAATTCCGGGGCGAACCTCCCTTTTTGTCGCACTTGTCTTTTCCGTCTTCTTCCGCCCTTCCGACGGCGGCGGAGGGCAGGAGTGCCCCCTGCCGTGCCGGCGGCCTGAAGATCCGGATGGCGGAGCGGGACGGTGCCGACAGGCCTTGACCGAGTTCCAACTAAGGCCTGATTGCCTTGCAGACAGGCCTTAGTTGGAGGGCAGAAAGGCCTTACTTGAGAGGCAGTCAGGCCTTAGTCGGAAGGCAGGAAGGCCTTACTTGGAAGGGTCGCTAAAGTCCTGTTGCCGTGACGGTTGGCGGTTGACTTTTGGGGGTGGTCCTCCGTGGTGCGGCGGCGGGGCAGGACGGCTGTGGGAAGGTCACGGGGCTGCGGCGGGGGCGGCCGTATGGCGATGTGTGCCGTATCGGGCGGCCGGTGCTTGTTCTGCCGGCAGCGGTTGAGGGATGAGGGTGGAAGAAAGACGGCTGCCGCTGCTGATGCATGGTCCGGAAGATGTTCCCTTTTTGTCTTTCCGGGCTGTGGCCCTGTCTGCGGTTTTCCCTCCCTATCTGTCGCATCTCTCTCCGGCGGCACCGGCAGGAGGGCTGTTTCGGTGCTCGTTCCGTTCGCTTGAGACGGCCGACAAAACGGGAACATATTTTTCTTCTTTTTTACAGTCTTTGTTTCTCATAAACGCCTTGTTGTCAATTTGTTGCCGTTCCTTTGTTTGATTTCCGCTTGAGTCGGCGGCCCAACTTGTCACTTTTTTGTCGCAGTCGGCTTTTATGCTTCTTCATAACTGTGCTGATTTCCAATGTGTTATGATGTTTCTTGCAATCGGTTGTTTTTGCTCCCTATTTGTCGCATGGTGTCTGCTGGCATCTTCCTCCCTGTCTGTCGGCGACGGTTTCGGCCGCTCTCCCACCTTGTTATATATAGGGTGGCGGCGACATCTTCCTTTTCCGTCGCACATCTCCTGTCCGCCGTTTTGAGTTTTCCCTCCCTATCCGTCGCCGCTGCCTGACAGTGAGTGCTTCATCAGACGGTGATGCGTCTTGCGGAGAGGGGCCGTGGATGCGGCGTGGTATCGGGAGGGAGCAGTGTGGGGAGCATGGATGCCTGCATAAGGGCCGGACGCATTCTCTGGGGATAATGTCATTTCTTTTCTCTCCTCCGTATGCGGACAGGCGGCGGAGGAGTAAGCCTTTTTCGCCATGGCGGCGGACAGGTTTCCTTAAATTGTCTTTATCGTCGGTAAAATGAGGAGATTATGAATTAATAAAGGTTAAATGTGACAGTGGACACAAAAAAACTGCATTCAGTATTCGTGTTTTTCATAGAAACCCATTAACTTTGCAACAAGTTTTTTTAGTGGTTAATTTAGTTTTAGTATTTAAACCTTGGGTGATGTGAATCAGTCAAGGTTCTTTTGTGTGTAGAAATGCGAGAGGCGGACGGACGGGATGCCTGTTCTGTTTGTCGTCTTTTTTTATGTATGACGGCAGCCGAGCCCTGTTTTATTTATGGGCGTAGTCGGTATTGTCTTGCCAGTCAGTAATTTTGTTTTTCATAGTATGGCAGAAGGAATGAAGTATGTGAACGACCGCGTCCGCAGGCAGGACCGCCTGATGGACGAGGCGCGGGCTCTCGAGCTGCTGCGCGAGGGCGAATATGGTGTGCTGAGCATGGTGGCCGACGGTGGGGGCTACGGCGTGCCGGTGAATTTCGTGTGGGACGGCGTCCGCAGTGTCTATATCCACTGTGCGCCGGCGGGCCGCAAGCTGACGGCCATCGAACAGAATCCGAGGGTCTCGCTGTGCGTCATCGGCAATGTGCATCTGCTACCGCGGAATTTCACCACCGAGTATGAGAGTGCCCTCTTCTTCGGCGAGGCGCACATCCACCTCAGCGACGAGGAGAAGATGCGTGCCCTGCACCTGCTGATCGACAAGCTGTCGGCCGACTTTAAGGAGCTGGGCGACAAGTATGCGCACATGAGCTTCCACCGGGTGGAGATCATCCGGGTGGACTTCACGGAGTTCAGCGGGAAACGGAAGAAGGTGAGGTGAGGAGCCTCCGGAGGAGAGCAGGCGGTGATGGGCGATGATGGGCGATCATAAGCGTTATAGGCGGTAATAGGCGATTATAAGCGGTGATAGGCTTTGCGCTGACCGGCCTCTGCCCTCCCCTCCTTTCGGAAGGGAAGGTGGGATATTCTTTCGGAGGAGACGGGGAGCGGCTACAGCAGGCTTTCCCCGAAGATGGCGTTCTTGATGTCCTTCTCGTGTTCGAAGACGAAGCGGGCGACGATGGCGCTGAGCAGTGCCGTAGAAGGCAGCTTGACGCTTGTGGCCGACTTGAGGCGGTCGAGGACACCCTTGAGGTCGGAGTCGATGTAGACGGTTGCCAGCCGGGAGTCGCGTGCTTTGTAGTCGCGTGCCAGGTCGAGGAAAATCTGCCAGCTGTCTTCGCCGCTGTCCTTCGCCATGGAGTACTCGCGTGCGAGCTGTCTGCCCTCTGCCTTGGGGAGCTTCTTGCGGCCGGTGCCGTACGGTCCTTGCCGTCGGTAGCCTCCTGCTTGGGACTGACGTGTCCGAACTGGCTTGTCTGTGCAGGCTGCTGTGCGTCTTGGGGAGCGGGCTCGTATGCCGCGTTCTGCCGCATGGGTTCCGGCTGGCGGTATGTGTCCGGGCCTACGGTCCTTGCCGCGGTGCTGCCGTTCTCCATCTGCGGGACCGTTTCTTCGTTCTCAGCCGTTTCGTTGTCGGCATCTGTTTCTTCTATGTTTGCGGCCGGTGCGCTTCCGGCACCTCTCTGCACGCTATGGGCCAGGTCGGACAGTCCGCCCGGCATCATCACCATTGTTTTCTTTTTCTTAGCCATATCTTTTTTTCTCTTTGAGGTTTGAGGTTTTGAGTTTTGAGGTTTCCTGCCCCCTCGCATTTGAGGTTTGAGGTTTGAGGTTTGAGTTTTGAGCTTTGAGGTTTTTCCCTTGCCCCTCGCATTTGAGGTTTGAGTTTTGAGGTTTCCCTTGTCCCTTTGGGGTTGAAGTTTGAAGTTTGAGCTTTGAGGTTTTGCTTTCGTTTTTTGCCCTTTGAGGTTTTTGTCTTTTTGGCCTTCGGGTTTTGGCTTTTGAAGTTTGCCCTTAACTTTTTGTCTTCTGTTTTTTTGGGTTTAACTTTTGCGCCTTTTTCTTTAAGCCTGTCAACTGGAAGCGGCGGAGTTCATTTTAGGAGTGTTCATATTCACTGTCATCTGAACTTTTTTCGCTTTTCTCCTGCTGTCCCTTCATTGATGTTATCATCGGGGGCATCCCGATTCACTCCCCTCTCCATTCGGAGAGGGGCCGGGGGTGAGGCTTTTACTTCATCCTCTTCAGCATGTATTCGAATGCTTTTTGACGGCGTCGCGCTGTGTGCCGAGCAGCTCGTAGGTATTCGTACGCTTGAGCGTGGCGCGGCTGTTGACGACCGGTGTGACCTTCCCGAAGTTTCCGAACACCTCGTCCGTCCTGCGCCACATCTCCTGTTCGTCGGCGGTGCCGATGCGCGGGTCGATGCGGTTGGGGACGAAGAAGAGTTGGGCGGTCATCTGCGGGTTGTGTTCGCGCAGCACGTTGAGCACCTGCACGAAGACCCCTGTCGAATCGAGTGCCTTGTCCTCGTATTCGTAGGGGCAGACGATGTAGTCGGCTCCCACGAACAGCGGTGCGAGACCGTCTTCGCTGATGTTGCCCGGCGAGTCGAACAGCACGAAACCGTCGACCTGCGAGGCCGAATCGACGAGCTTCTGCATGGTTTCCACATCCGTCACGTCGAAGTCCTGTACGTTGTAGGGTTCTTCCTCGCCCTCATAGAGCTCCTTGTCCTTGCGGCGCTGCATGAGAATCGTCTTCTGCAAGTCGGTGTCAATGATGCAGACCGACTTGCCTTTTTGCTGCGAGATAGTTGGCGAAGAGAATGCACAGGGTGCTCTTCCCTACTCCACCTTTCTGGTTTGCAAAAACAACTTTCCTGTTCTTCATTGTTTTATATATTTACGTTTTTATATTGTTGTCTGTTTGTCTGTTTTCTGCTTTTGTCTGTTGTCAGCTGGGATTCTCCAGCTGTTCCGGGAGAGGGTGTGTTGCCGTCTGCTGTTTCCCTGATGGGTCCGGTGAATGTCGGTAGGCCGTCTTTCAAATGAGAAGCTAGGCTGTTGCGTCTGCTGTTCCCTGATGGGGTCCGGTGAATGTCGGCAGGATTCCCTTTCTCCTGACTGGTCCGGAGCGTGCGGGGAGGGAGGCTCTTCCATTTTTTTCCTGGAAAGTTGATGTCTGCGAGTGATGATAGGCCTGCAAGAGGGTTCATACAGCTTTTCCGCCCTGGACTGCTTGTTTTGCTCGAAGCTCTCGAAGTGTCATTCTGTCATTCTTCTCATCGTCTTCCACCCTTCTCTGTCACTTTCTTCTTTCAGTTCAACAGGCTGGTGGTACGAATGCTACCATTCTGCCAACATCTTCCTGTTTTGTCGTTGTTCATTTCTGCGATATTCTGTTTTCTTCGGTCATCTCCCCGCAAATACCGGAAATATGCGCTTCTTTGCTGCTCTTGTTTATTCCTGCCTTTTTGTCATGCTTTTTTTCCTCATGCGACTTCCCTTTTTCCTTTTCCGGTTTCTTCTTTTTCCTCTGCAATTTCTTCAAACCGGGTTTGGCCGGCATCCTCATTCTTTGCGTCTTTTTCGGACGGTCGGGCACAAAGGGCTTCTGCTTTCCGGCATCTGCGTTCACTCCCCATGGGGGCTGCAGACTGTTGTCCTGAGACTTTTATGTGGCCTTTTTGTGTCTGCGGTGCAGGGCAGAGGAGTAGGAGCGAGCGACTGTCCTTCTGAACATCAATGGAATGCTAATTGCTTTGACAACAGTCTTTTATCTTGCTATGTCTCCGTCTCTGTTTCGGTCGGATTATCGGCGGCTGTCGGGCGGCTTCCCGATTGTCAGTCCTCTGTCGTCATGCTCTTTCTCAGCAGGATGAACGGCAGCAGCTCGGTGAGGACGAAACTTATCAGCGTGGCAATCGTGCCATAGGGTGATGATGTCTGTCATCGATACGCCGCCCACATTATTATATATGTAATAATAACTCATGCTGCAGAGCGAGGAGAGCAGCGGGCAGAGGAATAGGGAAGCTCCATAGCAGCGGATCATGCCGGCGAACTTTCGGAACAGTCCGATTCCCAGACCGATTTGTACGAGGGTAGCTACCGTATAGCAGGAGGCAACGAAGTGGGACAGCAGCCGGCTTGTCTCGCCGACTTCTATGATCATGCTTCCTTCAGCCCCTGTATGGATTGTCGGCAGGCAGGTGGCAACCGTCAGAATCGTATTGAGAACCATCAATATAATGACTGACAATTGTAAGAAAAAATGACTATTCTTCTTCAGATTCCTGCGTAGTATTTCCCACATCACCAGTTTTGTCGATAGCAGCAGTACTGCTTCTGCAATCTGGATTCCGTTGTTGCTCTGTATCGAAGCGAACGCCTCGGTAAACATGCTCTGCCCTTCGTTGGGAGATGATGTCCAGTGGTCGGCCAGGTTTACTGCGCTGAAGGCAAGGAACAGCCCCATGCTCCAGTTCAGCACTTCGCCTTGGGGACCCGAAACGGGGAATTTCTTCAACTTCATCATACCTTTTTATTATATAGAGCCGTTTTCTTATTATGACGGACCCTCATTGTTCTACACGTAAAAGCGTGGTTATATTTTTATGCTTGCAAATATACACTTATTTGTTGAAACAAACAAATACGTCTAAACATTTTTTTATCAGAAAAAAATAAATAGGTAAAAGGATAATTGTCTTTATAAAAATATTTATTTCTTTATTATTTAATGCAAATAAATAAATGATTAAATATATATTGTTGTTTTTTTATTACTCGAACTTTCTTTTATTTTTTTCTTTATCTGATATGAAAATTGTAAATGTTTATTTATTGTCAAACATAAATATATAAATATGTTTTATTTGCGATAAGTTGTTTTGTTTTTCATTTTGTATGTTTACTCTTTTTAATCTTTTAATGCTTTTTATTATGAAATATATTTATATAAACATCGAATAATTTATTTATACTAAAAAAAGCAAATATTTATTTTTCCTTTCGAGGTCTTATTCCACGGATGCGTTTCATGTTTGAATTTATTTTACATACTCTGTTCCCTATGGGTTGTCCGGTCATCTGGAGGGTGATGGATTATATTTCATCTCGGGTAGGTCTGATTTTTGTTCTGTTGCTTTTGTCTCCGTTCATGCTAAGTTATTGTTTTTGTAGCAGACTGAATTGACATTCAGGGCTGATGTCTGTCAGCTGATTTCCGATTGACTGTCAGTTTATGAAGGGGTGTTTCGTGTTCAGTTGATTAACAGGTAGGTGTATAATACGTAAACCGTTTTCTTTCCTTTACTGGCATTCGGGCCGTCTTCTGCATATATTCAGGCAGGCTTTTTCCCATCCTGATGTTTTTTTCATGTAGAGATTAGCTTCTTGTTTCGTTGCTTTTCCTGACGGCCCTCTTCTTTAGCATAGAATGCCGTTCCAGTTTGTTCGGTGTAAATAGAATATAAACGTTTAAATACATGATAATATAAATATATAAAATATTGATGATAAGATGCTTGCGTCTTTTCTTCTCTGTTTTTCGTAGGTCTCAATCATTTCTCTTTTCTTTCTTCCCGCAGACTTCTGTCCCATCCTGGAGGTCTTCTCATGCTTCGTAGGTTTTTAAGCCCTCCTTTTCTTTTTCTCAAGCAGGTTTTTGCCTATTCCGGTACTTTTTCATCCATTGGTTAGCTTAGTTTTTCCTTAACTTTCCTGACGGCCTTCTTCTTTAGCATAGAATGCCGTTTTCATCTTGGTTGTTTGTGGATATAGATGTTTTAATACGTAATAATGTTAATATATAAAAATATTGTTGATGAGCTGTTTGCGTTTATTTTTATTCTCCATAGCTTTTTAACTGATCTTTATGGATTCAGCTGTATACAGGAATCTTTTTTTCTTTTATATCTGTATTCTGCATATTTTTTTCTTCATTCATTTCTCGGCGTTCGTATGTCATTTCTGCATTTCCCATTTTTTTGTATTTCCGCTTCTGTTCTTTTTCCCTTTGCATTCAGCTTCTGTAATTCTCTTCTGCTTTTAGTAATCCTCTGTGATGGCATTTCTCTTTTTAAATTCTCCTCATCCGTATTTTCATTCCTGTTTCCCTTTTTGCTTCTTTTTCTTTTTTTCAGAACCTGTATATCTTTGATAGACACGGTTGTATATATTTATATACTTGAATAAATGTTTGTTACCGGAAGTTTGAAAGATTTTTTTCTGCCTCCTGTTCCTGGTCTGCCAGCTGTTTTCAATTCATTTTCGCATCCTCTGCCGTTTATTTTCGCATTTCTCTGCTTTGCCGTCAGTCTGCCCTCCTCCTCCATGTTGTAGGCAGGCAGCATAGTGTTTTAGCTGTGTTGTCTGTTGAATATGAATTGAGACTTTGAAAAAAGCGTACATTATGTGCTTTTTATTATCCTTTTCCTTCATCTGAATGGACTTTTAAAATGTTTTACTTGCTTCTCTTGTTGTTACCGATGACTTTTTTTCCGTCTGCTGGTTGATGCTTTTCTTTTGGTCTTGCGTATTGTATTCTGGTGTTTCCGTTGTAACAGAGATTCTTTTGATGTGCTATAGTGTTGGTTTATAGCGTTTTGCGTTGCATTTTATTCGTGTCTACATTTGAGAGGGATTCGGGGTAGACAGCCGGACAGATAGGGGGAAAGTTCGGTTGAGGCGTATTGATGCGGTAGGGAACGTTGCTTAGAGCTGATTGAATAGACATCCTTGTTTTTTCCTCATTTTTTTTGTTATTGATCGCGACTTTCTTTTAATAATATTGATTTATATAAATATTTATGATTATTTTTTTGCTTGTTGTAAAATTGTATTTATATATATAAAGTTGAATATGTATTTAATTTTTCATGTATGCTAAAAATGTTTTTATATAAATATCTTAAATATTAATGTAGTAATTTGAATATGTGAAATTATAAATGTGTCTTTATTTTATTTATATAAAAAGCGTGAAATATTAAATAAGTAAATAAAGATTATAATAGAAAAAGATTTGAGCAGATAAATATGAAAAATAAGAGAATGAATTTATTTTTTTATATGTATGTTTTTTTATGTTTTCAGATACATTGTTTTGAGACTTTTCTGCTGCAGGAAAGCATGAAAACAGACAAAGAAATCCGGTTGCGGAGGCAGGTGAAAAAGTGAGATAGGAAATGGCGACAAAAAAGTGAAAAACTGCGGAACGGCGGAAGGATGACAGTGTAAGAGCGTAAAGGGTCGGGACATTCGAAGAAAAACAGAAAGGCGGTGCATAACAACGGAGAATAAGAAGTGAAAGCACAGAATATTGCGTGAGGAAGTATTTGAAGACGGCATTCCTGTTCGTAAAATAATTTCATCGTGATAGGGTAGGGGATTTTCTTCCATTTTCTTCTTTGGAATGCAGGTTGTTTTTAGGCTGGATTCTATGGGGAGAGGAGGATAGAATGCAAAGGTTGTTCTGAACGCTTCGACTTTCAAGTGAGCCCTGTCCGACTTTCAGGTAAGGTCTGAAAGAAAGACAAGTGAGTCTTATCTGACAATTCATGTGGGGTCTGAAAGAAAGACAAGTGAGCCTTATCTGACAATTCATGTGGGGTCTGAAAGAAAGACAAAGTGAACCTTATCTGGCAATTCATGTAAGGTTTGATGAATTTGCAGTGAGGCTTATCTGACAATTCATGTAAGGTCTGAAAGAAAATCAAGTAAGGCTTATCTGGCAATTCATGTGGAGTCTGATGAAATTGCAAGTGAGGCTTATCTGACATTCAAGTAAGGCCTGACAGGCTTTCAAGTGAGCCTTAGTTAGCCTTCAAGTAAGGCCTTATTGGCGGTTCCCCGCATGGGGCATATTTAAAGTGGGGGCTCCAGGAATTCGGAGTGATGAGGTTTGTCTCGTGAGTTGATGACTTTGATGAAATGTTACACAGAGGCAGGGAGTGAACGGAGGTGAAAACCATATAACGGAGGCACCGCCGGTGCGTGGAGCAACGGAGGTTATCTGAGAGTTTTATCAGGGCATTTGTCTGTGAGAATGATGAATAGTGTTTATCCCCAAAATTAAAAAGAGACCCGTACATTACACCTCTCTGTCACTCTCTTGTGTCGTCGGTACCTCCGTGATAGTTTTTCCCTCTGTTTTCTCCGCTTCTCCGTGTGCCTTATTATGCAGTAGGATTGCTTTATCACTCCCTATTTCGGAAGAACCTAAAGTGGACGCAGGTCCCTCGGTCGTCCTTACGGCGGGAAGCCATAGCCGAAGGCAGGCTGTCCGTGGCGATGCGGAAACTATGGGAAGCCGGCAGCCGCCCCCGGGTCTCCGTGCAGGAGACGTGCTGTCGAGGCTGCTGTCTGTGGGTAAGGCTTCCAGACAGGTGTCAAACCCAATGGCTATACGGAACGGATATGGAAAAATCGTGCGGAGGTGGCGGTGAAAGAACCTTATGCGACCACTGCGAAAATCTTTCCCCATCCGGAAACTACGGTTGACAACCAATGAATTGCGACCTCTGCAAAATTTTTTTCCATCCGGAAACCACGGTTGACAACCAATGAAATGCGACCACTGCGAAAATCTTTTTCCCATCCGGAAACCACGGTTGATAACCAATGAAATGCGACCTCTGCGAAAATTTTTTCCCATCCGTAAACCACAGTTGACAACCAATGAATTGCAACCTCTGCGAAAGCTCCGTTACATGAGGTTCTCGGAAAGTGCAACTTATTGATCATCAAATATATGGTTTTGAGACCAATAGATTTTGTGCAGAGGTTTCAAGTTCTGATTTCGGCATCTTAATGGATTTTTGCAGAGGTGTCGTCATCGCTTGCTCCTTGTCAGGCAAGAGGGCGTGTCAGCTGTCAATAAGGCAGCAAAAAAACGACATCCGGATAAAAATAAAGAAAGAAATGTTGCGTTATAAGAATGAAATTACGTACTTTTGTACTTGAAAATTATTCACGAAGAAGATTGAGTCGAAAATGGCAGAACTATCAGACCGTCTGAAAAGGCTGGCTCCTTCCGCTACGCTGGCCATGTCGCAGAAGAGCAGCGAGATGAAGGCGCAGGGGATTGACGTCATCAACATGAGCGTGGGCGAACCCGACTTCATGACGCCCGGTTTCATCAAGGAAGCCGGCAAGAAGGCGATTGACGACAATTACTCGAAGTACTCCCCCGTCCCCGGCTATCCCGTCCTGCGGGAGGCCATCGCGCGGAAGCTGAAGCGGGAGAACGGCCTGGACTACGCCGCTTCCGAGATCATCGTCGGCACGGGCGGCAAGCAGGGGGTGTGCAATGCCATTCTGGCACTGGTGAACCCCGGCGACGAGGTCGTCATCCCCGCCCCCTACTGGGTAAGTTACCCGCAGATGGTGAAGCTGGCGGGAGGCACGCCGGTCATCGTGCCGGCCGGCATCGGTCAGGACTTCAAGATCACCGCCGCACAGCTCGAGGCGGCCGTCACGCCGAAGACGAAGCTGGTCATCCTCTGCTCGCCGAGCAATCCTACGGGGAGCGTCTATTCGGAAGAGGAACTCGGGGAGCTGGCCAAGGTGGTTCTCGCCCACGACGACCTGTTCGTACTCTCGGACGAGATCTACGAACACATTAATTATATAGGGGGGCACAGCAGCATCGCCGCCTGCCCGGGCATGAGGGAACGGACGGTGGCCTGCAACGGCGTCAGCAAGGCCTACGCCATGACGGGCTGGCGGCTCGGATGGGTGGCCGCACCGGAGTGGATCGTCAAGGGACTCGGTAAATTGCAGGGACAGTACACCTCCGGCACGAGCAGCGTCAGCCAGATGGCGGCCGTGGCGGCCTACGAGGGCGACCAGAGCTGCGTGGAGGCGTTCCGCGAGACGTTCCGCCGCCGCCGCGACCTGATCGTCTCCCTGGCGAAGGACATCCCCGGCCTGGAAGTGAACGTGCCGCAGGGGGCGTTCTACCTCTTCCCGGACTGCTCGGCCTTCTTCGGCAAGACGGACGGCAGGCGGACCATCGGCAGCTCGACCGACCTCGCCCTGTATCTCCTCGAGGAAGGGCACGTGGCGACAGTGGGCGGCGATGCCTTCGGCGCACCCCGCTGCTTCCGCATGAGCTATGCGACGAGCGACGACAACATAAGGGAAGCTCTCCGGCGCATCAGGCACGTACTCTCGAAGCTGAAATAAGAAGAGGCAGGCAAACTGTAAGAAAGCGTGGGAAAAAAACTATCCATCTTTTTGATTGTTAAAAGTCATTAATCCTACCCATAGTTTTCTTTTTAATTGCTATCTTTGCGGAGATAAGACGCTGCTGCGGACGGTACGCAGCGGGTGTTCCTTGTACAAAAAGCTTATAAATCAGAAAGATATTAACAATTTAATTCATTAATAACCTAAAATTAAAAAAATTTCATCAAATTATGGCAACTACACAACAAAAAGCAGCCCCGAAGAAAAAGTCCGAGGGCTTCACAGGAGTTAGAGGTGCATTCTGGATCATCGTCGTTTGCGCCATCGTTGCATTCGTACTGTTCTTCACATGGTTCGGCAACGACATGCACTTCCAGGATCCGGGTACCAACGAGACACCGGCTGACGTATGGGGTACCATCTTCAAGGGCGGCGTTGTCGTTCCGGTCATCCACACCCTCCTGCTCACCGTGCTTGCTATGTCCATCGAGCGCTGGCTGGCACTGAAGACCGCTTTCGGCAAGGGAGCGCTTCCTAAGTTCGTTGCAAACATCAAGGCAGCTCTCAACGCCAACGACCTCGCCAAGGCCAACCAGCTCTGCGACCAGCAGAAGGGTTCCGTGGCAAACGTCGTGAAGGCTTCCCTGAACGCTTACAAGGACATGGAGACAGGTGCCAACGCTAACCTGAAGAAGGCACAGAAGGTAGCCAAGATCCAGCAGGCCCACGAGGAGGCTACACAGCTCGAGATGCCGACCCTGACGATGAACCTCCCGATCATCGCTACCATCGTCACCCTCGGTACGCTGACCGGTCTTCTCGGTACGGTAACCGGTATGATCAAGTCGTTCTCCGCTCTGTCCGCAGGTGGCGGCGCTGACTCTGCCGCACTGTCTGCCGGTATTTCCGAGGCGTTGATCAACACCGCATTCGGTATCGCTACATCCTGGTGCGCAGTGGTTTCCTACAACTACTACTCAAACAAGGTCGACAAGTTGACTTACGCACTCGACGAGGTTGGTTATTCTATCGCTCAGACATACGAAGTAAACCACACGGAAGAGGCTTAATTTTTGCTGACCCTTTAAATATTTATCGCTATGGGTAAAGTAAAAATTAAGAAGAGTGACGTCTGGATCGACATGACACCTATGTCCGACGTGATGACCCTGCTGCTTACCTTCTTCATGCTGACTTCTACGTTCGTAAAGAACGAGCCGGTGAAGGTGAACACCCCGGGTTCCGTGTCTGAGACCAAGGTGCCTGAGAACGGCGTCCTGACGATTCTCGTCAGCCCTGAAAAGGGACCTGACGGCAAACCGACTGGCGAAGGCCAGGTATTTATGAGCTACGACAACACCAACGAGTTGGCACAGATCGTTGATCGGATGACAACACTGACTCCTGCACAGAAGAAGACCTTTGTCGCAGAGTCAACGTTCGGTACTCCTCTCGACAAGCTGGCAGCCTATCTGTCGAAGCCGGCCGCAGAGCGTAGCAAAGAACTCCCCAAGATGGGGATACCTCTCGACAGTATCCAGGGACAGGAGATGACGGAGTTCCAGCAGTGGGTCAACGCAGCCCGCCAGGTGAACCCGAAGGTCAGACTTGCCATCAAGTCCGACGCCGACTCCCCCTATGGAACAGTTAAGAAAGTAATGAGCGAACTCCAGGACATGGACGAGAGCCATTACTACATGATCACGCAGTTGGACGCTAAAAAGGCTGCCCAGGCAGCTAACGGAGGAGCTAAGTAATGGCAAAGGAAAAGAAAGTAAGCAGAAGAAGATGACCGTGCGCGTGGACTTCACGCCGATGGTGGATATGCTGATGCTGCTCATCACCTTCTTCATGCTCTGTACCTCGCTTAGCAAGCCTTCGACGATGGAGCTGACCATGCCGAGCAATGACAAGACGCAGGACGATACGAAGAAGAACGAAGCCAAGGAGTCGCACTCCATCACGATCTACATCGCCGACGGAGACAAGATGTTCTACGGCAACGGTAAACCCGAGTACGACAATGCGAACTGGCTCAAGCCCGCCGACTGGAGCAACACCCAGAAAGGCATCCGGTACGTTCTCCAGCACAAGCAGGTGGGTGATCCCTCTACCGGCGAGGCCGTCACGGTCCCTTATCAGGACATGGAAATCGCCGTCAAGGAGCTGAACCAGAAGAAGCAGGCGAATCCGAATGCTTATCCGGACAGCATCTACCAGTCTGAGATCGCTGCCATCAAGAGCGGTATGATCAACGGCAAGAAGGTATCGACAATGACCGTTATCATCAAGCCGACCGACCATGCTTCTTATCGTCACTTGGTAGACATTCTCGATGAAATGCAGATTTCATACATTGGAACTTACGTCATTGACAAGCTGACAGACCAGGACAAGGCTCTTCTGGCCAAGAAAGGTATCAAGGCTTAATCACTGATTCGTAAACAATTAAAGAAAGAAACAATGGCAAAAATAGATCTATACGATCCGAAATGGGTCGACATGGTGTTCGCCGGAAAGAACAAGGAATACGGTGCGTACAGGCTCCGTAAGACCGTCTCCCAGCGCAACATCAAAGCATTGGCTATTCTGCTTTGTGCTGCATTCCTCGGTGGTGGTTACTTGGCTTACCAGATCAAGAAGCACAACGACGAACTGGCAGCCCAGGCCGCTTACGCAGCCAAGATGGAGCTGGCGGCTCTCGAACAGGCAAAGAAGGACCAGGCGGAACGCAAGAAGAACCAGCCGAAACCGGAACAGAAGAAAAATCGAACCGGAGAAGGTGGTGCCCGAAACGCGTGCTACCGTCAAGTTCACGGCTCCTGTCATCAAGGACGACAAGGACGTGAAGGAGGAAATGCCGCCTATGGTCAAGATGAACAAGGAGACGAAGGCCGTCGGCGTGGAGAACAAGGAAGGTTCCGAAGACCGTACCGAAGTCGCTGCACGTACGACCGTCGCTACTCCCGAGCAGATCGTGCCGAAGATCGAGAAGCCTGTCGTTGAGGCTCCCAAGCCGGAACCCAAGGAAGAGGTGGAAAACAAGATCTTCACCGTGGCAGAGCAGATGCCGTCCTTCAAGGGCAATGTGAACGCATGGCTGAGCTCGCACCTCCAGTACCCGGCAGTCGCTGCCGAGAACGGAATCCAGGGCCGCGTCATCGTCAAGTTCGTTGTCGGACGCGACGGAAGCGTCAGCCAGGCACAGGTCCTCCGCGGCGTCGACCCGTCGCTCGACCGCGAGGCGCTGCGTGTTGTCAACAGCATGCCGAAGTGGAATCCGGGCATGAACAACGGCCAGGCCGCCAACGTCTGGTTCACCCTGCCCATCACCTTCAAGCTGCAGTAAAAGCACGATTGATATGAAAAGACCCATATTCTACATCACAGTAGGATTGATGCTGACCCTCGGCCTCCTTCTTTTCGCCTGCGGAAAGAAGAAGGCCAGGGACGGCAGAACAGATACACCGACGTCAGGGACGATTAAGTTCGCCTCTGACGAAAGTTTTAGTCCTATTATCGAGGAACTGCTGCAGACGTATCAGTTCCGTTATCCACGACCCATCTGCTGCCCGTTTATACGGACGACAACAAGGGTATGAAACTGCTCCTCGACCAGAAGGTAAACCTCTTCTTCACGTCCCACAGGCTGACGAAGGGAGAGGATGCCATGTTACGGGGGAAAGGTCCTATCCCGGAAGTGTTCCCGATAGGATATGACGGAATCGCCTTCATCGTGAACAGGGCCAACAGCGACTCCTGCATCACCGTCAGTGACGTGAAGAAGATTCTCAGCGGACAGATTGCAAAATGGAAACAGCTGAACCCGAAGAGCACCCAGGGCGACATCGAGGTCGTCTTCGACAACAAGGCTTCGGCGACGCTCCATTATGTCGTCGACTCCATCTTAGGCGGAAAGAACATCAAGAGTGCGAACATCGTCGCCGCCAGCAATAGCAAGGCGGTCATCGACTATGTTCACAAGACTCCCAATGCGATAGGTGTCATCGGGTCAAACTGGCTGAACGACCATCGTGACTCCACGAACACCACATTCAAGAAGGACATTACAGTGGTAGGCCTTTCGCAGACCACCGTTGCACAGCCCGGCAACAGCTGGCAGCCCTATCAGGCGTACCTGCTCGACGGCAGATACCCGTTCGTAAGAACCATCTATGCCGTCGTGGCCGATCCCCACAAGGCACTGCCGTGGGCATTTGCCAATTTCGTCACCAATCCGATCGGGCAGAAGATCATCTTCAAGGCGGGCCTGCTGCCGTACCGGGGAGAAATAAACATCCGGGAAGTAGAGGTGAAGACGGAATAGCGTTGGCGGGCGGCATCCGGCAGGGCATCAAAGTGGCAGCCATGAAAGCGGCGGTCACAAAGGAGCGGTCACAAGCCCGGGAGTCTCTTCTCCCTGCCATTTCCGCTTATCATCGCTTATCATCACTTTTCTCCGCCCATCCCAGCTTATTATCGCTTATCATCACCCATCCCCGCCCACCCTCACAGAAAGTAACCCTTTAAAGAACGAGAATTATGAATACAAAAGAAATATTTTATCGCCGGTGTACTGATGTTGGCAATGTCAGCTCCGGCAACGGCACAGGAAGTCAACTATGCCGAAGCTCTGAAGCCTATCACCGCTGCCATCCAGGCCGCACCGAACGACCCGAAGGCGGCCAAGGACCTCATCAAGGAGTATCAGAAGACCTTCAAGAAGAACGAGGAGGCCATCGTCGCCCTGGGCAACGTCTATCTCCTGCAGCACAATTATGCTGTTGCGACCGATATTGCCAACAGCGTGGTGAACAACAAGAAGTTCAACGGAAGTCTGGGATACGTCCTCCTGGGCGACATCGCTGCCCTCCAGGACTCCATCGGTAACGCCGGCGCCGCCGCACAGCAGTACCAGACGGCCATCAGCCTCGATCCGCAGAACGTCACGGCTTACGAGCGTTATGCCAAAGGTCTACCGACACGTGAATTCCAAGGTGGCTGTCGCAAAGCTCGAGGAGCTGCGCAAGGTGAAGCCGGACTATCCGGTAGAGGCCACGGCGGCTGAGATCATGCTCAACGACGGCAAGTACCAGGAGGCACTTGCGTGGTACGGCAAGGCGAACCCTGCCTATATGACCGAGGACAATTTCTACAACTACGGTTTCGCCGCCTACATCACCAAGGATTATCAGAAGGCCCTGGACGTTGTCAAGCAGGGGCTGCAGAAGTTCCAGAACAGCGAGTACCTCAGCCGTATCGCCATGATGGCGTCCGTCGAACTGAAGGATTATGCCTCTGCCGTCAACTACGGCAAGGCGGTGTTCGCCGGTACCGGAAAGAAAGTGGCCAACGACTATGACGTATATGCCAAGGCACTCTGCGGCGCACAGCAGTACGACGAGGCTGTAAGCTATGTCAACAAGGCGCTCGAGGCCGACAAGAAGAGCGTGGAGCCGTTGAAGACGCTGGCAGCGATCTATTCCGCACAGGGCAACGACGACAAGGCGCTCGAGGTGCAGCAGGAGTATCTCTCCAAGAGCCGGAAGGCCACCAACAACGACTGGGCGACGCTTGCCAACACGTATGTGACGAAGGCGGAGGCCCTGACGGACCGTGCCGAGAAGAATGCCGTCCTGGCGAAGGCACTGGCCGTCTACGACCAGATGATCGAGAAGTTCCCGTCCATTTCCGACTGGGTATGGCTGAACCAGGCGAATGTCGCCCAGCTGATGAACGACCCTGACAAGGTGGCCGAAATCTATCAGAAGGTGGCCGCCTTTGAGGAGGCGAAGCCGAATCTCGATGCCGACAGCAAGAGTTACCTGGAAAGCGTGTACTACGGTCTCGGTTACTATTACTCCAAGAAGGGCAACAAGGAACTTGCCGACCAGTATTTCAAGAAGGTGCTGGATGTCAATCCTGACAACGAGGGGGCCAAGAAGGCATTGGGACTGTAGTCTCCTCTGAAGCATACGTTTTTTTCTGGAACAATCATGACAGACAGAGGGCGGCGGCCGTGCAGGCTGCCGCCCTCTTCCGTGTTTCCTCTCTCCCCGTTCCTGTCTCTCGTTCCTGTGTGCCGGACGGAAAAGGCAGACCTCGAAGTGTGCCGCCGTGTTTTTGCCCGGCCCGGGCGGCTTCCGTCCTGCTTGTCGCATGATGGGCGGCTGGCCTCACAGTCAAGGACAGGCCCGGCAGAGCGTGTCGTCTCTGCGGACACAGACTGGGCATCCGGCCTCGTTCATACAGATTCCCGGCCAAAGGACGACTGCCCTCTGGCCGGGACTTCTGTGTAATGGATTATGAATTTCCCAGGTTGGTAATCATAATTTTCAGATTTGCGCGTTTTGCTGTCCTGTATAAAAAAAGAAACGGCCGAGCAGACTGCCCTTCCGTTATCTCCGATTAACCTCCGTCTCACGACGAAAATGTTTCTACAATCTTTACCTAAAAATATAACTAAAAAAACCTAAATCTATTACTAACCTAAACAAATCTTTTCTTTTTTCAAAAATAATCCTGAGCAATCTTTACTACCTGTAAAGGAAACACCTTATGAGACAGATATGTAATATCTCTTGAATTACGTTGCAAAGTTACAACGATTTTTTCAGTTTGTCAAGCATTTCATGGAAAAAAATATCGATGTGTCGGACGTTTATTGATTTATATCAACTATAAGTAAAGGATTCCGCCCGGCTTCAGCCCATCCCATCTCCTGCCGATGGGGGAGTGTGGGACGGGCCTGCGGACAGTCAGAAGGTCCGGCCCGGCCGCCGTCCCCGTCTTATCTCCAGCCGCATGGGATCCTGTATGTGCGCCTTGGTGACCAGCTGCATATACCGTTCCCGCAGCGGTCCGACCCCTGACATTCTTCCGCGCCCGCACGGCAGAGACGACCGACGACGGGTTGCGCGGCTCGTGTACGTGCAGCACCCGGCAGATGTGGTGTACGATGGTCTGGAAGTCCATCGGGCGGCCCCGTCTGTCCATCAGTGCGCCGCTTGTCCATACGATATGTGCCAGTTCGATGAGGTCGCACTGGGAGGCTGTCCAGTACAGTCCGTCCTCTTCGCTTCGGTTGATCAGGTCGTAGAAGTTGTCAACGAGTCTTGCCGTCAGGCGTTCTTCATCCTCTTGTGTCCAGGCGTGCGTGGCCTTCATTACGATGTTCACTTTCTTCATCATTGTTCTTGGTGTTTTTGGTTTAACTTGGTGCTCTTTGTCAGATACGTGTTTTCCTTGCAGACCTTCCCGGGCGGTGCGGCCGGATGGCGGCCGGCAGGAGAAGCTGCTGGGAGGTGTCGGCATCAGATTCTCCGCAGAGCCGGTCTGCTGGGGAAGACGGCCCCTGCGGATGTAGGGCAAAGATAGCGGCAAAGAAGCGCAGTATATGTTCACTCCGTAATTTTTATTTCTTAAATAAACGTAAACGGTAACATCTGTTAACAGTCGTCCGCGCCGGTCTCCGGGTGAGAAGCATCCGCCGAGCCTGCCGCCGGCCTTTGCCGGATGTCCAGATGAGTCTTGCTCAGCCTTGCAGGTAAGGCCCGATAGGAGCGCAGGTAAGGCCTGATTGAGGTGCAGATAAGGCCTGATTGGAGTGCAGGTAAGGCCTGGTTGCGTGGCTGTATGCCGTGTACAGGAATCTGCCCTGTACGGCCCAGCTATGCGGCCGCATACAGGCAGTGTCTGTCCGTATGGAGGCTGCCGCAGACTGCCGCCCGAACGAAGAACGGCTGGACAGGCCACGCATTGCCGTGTCTTTGCACCGCCTTTCCCTTCAGGTCTCCGATGTTTTCCTGCTGTTTCCTCCCTCTTGCTTTGAAGTATGTGCAAGGCTTCCGGCTCGGAGATAAGGGTGAAATGCGGCTGCAGGGGAAACGGTGGGGGAGGAGGCCGGGATTTTCGACAATGCAAAATGGCACCTGAGCTGATGTGTACCAGCCCGAGTGCCATGTATCTGGACAGATGCTTAAAACCGTATCTTAATTCTCTGGCAGCCCTGCTTCCGGATTGAATCTTACAGAGACCTTCTTGTTCTGGACAATGTCTATCTGGCCATTGTATGCGATGTCGGCCTCTTCGTATTTCCTGTCCGGTCTGGCATAATACGTTTTCAGATGATAGCTGCCTGCCGTCAGTCTGCCCATCTTGAAACGGACGTCGTATTTGCAGATGCAGTCGGCAAATGCATCAAGGACGTTATGGTACACGACGAGGGTAATCTGATTGTCCTGGTTGGCGATGTCCACATAAATATTTCTCACGGCGCAGTTGGCTTTCACATCTTCGAGTGCGCATTGGGCAATGCCGTCTTTTCCCAATTCAATACTAAGGGTTGCAGGTTTTGCATCATTTTCCAAATAGAAATCTGGACGGGTTTCTGTTGGAGAGAGATTTAACTTGCAAGTGGAGTTTGCCACATCATAAACTCTTAATGTCTCAAGTACGACATTCTCTGACGAGCATGCTGATAACCCAATGAGGCAAATCAGACAGTAAAATACTTTTTCCATAAATGTATGGATTTAGAATACTGTTTTATATAAACGTGATTATTCGCTATTTCTTGCTTGTGCAATTATGTATTTTTGACATGAGAGTATAAACCTGCTTGACACTTTCCAGATCAAAGGCATGATTATCATCACGCTTGTTTTCAACCATGTCAGCAAACACCTGAATTTCGGAGAAGAAACCTTGTGAGATGATTTGATTATTCCCAATGGTTGGAACAAAACCATTCCTTCCGTAGGAGATTTACAATGGTTGCTTTGTTTTGGAAGATTTTTTCCAAGGGGATTCCCAATATCGCAGAGTGTCTTGGAGCAAAATCAAGTCTTTCCATTCTATCCAATAGATATTGTCCATTATCTGTACTGATACTTAATTGTTCCTGTGCATCCTGCCAAGAGTAATCTGTTGATAGTTCCAGCATCCCCGTTATATTTTGATGCTCCAACATAAGAAACAAGGTCTGTCCGCCATCCTTACTGGTCATTGTTTCTACCACCTTTATCTTTGCTTCGCCAAAGAGGAATGTAACATAGTCAAGAGGATGGATGAAGAGGTCGAGCAGGGCATCTCCCTCCGGGTATAATCCCGTAAGATAGCGATAATGATAGTGTCGTTTACCCTCACTTCTCAATCGCTTTTGCAAGATTTGGGTTGCAGGGGCAAATCGTCTTTGCAGTCCGACAACGATATGTTGTGACCCATACAGTTTGACCGTATCTATCAGGGAGTTCAGTTCCCTTTCGTTCTCGCATGGCGGTTTCTCTATAAATAAGGATTTCCCGGCTTTAATGACTTCACTTGCAATCTGCGAATGTGCATGTGGATTGGCAGCCACAAAGACTCCAGAAACCGTATCATCGTTCAAGATGTGATGTAAGGAAGTAGTTCCTTTAACCCCCTTGTATTTTTGAGAAATCAACTTGGCTTTTTTCTCCGAGGTGCAGCAGATGTATTTCAGTGGCAGTTGCAGATACTGTATGACAGGCAACAGGTTGCTGACACAATGATTTCCAATACCCACAAGAGCATACTGCTGTGTGTAGGTATGTCCCAGTTCCCTGATGCTGCGCATATTCTTGTATCTACCAATGATGTTATCTAAATAATATCCCATGTTCATTCGTTATGCGGTTATTTTCTTTAAATGCTTCTTATAGGTGGTATGCCTGTCATCTGTCCATTGGTATTTCCCGTAAAACAACTCTATCAGTCGTTTGGGTAGTATTTTTTCCAGATTCCTCAACAGGATAATATCATACTTCCGATGATAGTTGATCCAGCATTGATTACATTCTTTGGAGTGTTGGCACTGAATCTTCCCTGCTTTCTTTGAGTTGAAAATCTCGTCGAGCGTATTCTCATGGATGTTGCCCAAGATTACATCCAAATTTTGGCACAAAGGAACATCACCATTGGAATGGATGACCAACTCGCTGAAAATACTGTGACACCGAAGTTTCAACCTGTTATTCTTCCAGTCGTCATATAGGGCAACAAAGTCAAAGTTTCGTCCGTTTGATGTATGGAGGATGGTATCTGACCGATGAAATCCGCATCATCAGCTTCCATCAAGTCCTTGGTCGTGTCAAAAAATGACATTGTACTGTATATGCCAATACGCACGTCTATGCCATATCTTTTGGCTACATCTATCACATATTCCATGTCTCCAAAAGAATTCCAAGGAGAAAGACAGAACATCAGGGATATGGGAACAATGTCTTTGCACGCCTCAATGACTTCAATAACCTTATCATATCCATCCCTGCCACGCATATAGCGATAGGTTTCCCTATTGCCGTCGAGTGAAACATACAGATGCTTGGGGTGATGATTCTTCACAGACGAAATAACCTTATCCACTGCGAGGCAATTAGACAGCAAAGTATAGTTGGGATGATGGGTGTCAAACCATCCCAATATCTTGTCTGCTTCGGGATGAAGGATAAACTCGCCTCCCTCCAAACCGACCATCGTGCGCTTTTGTTACACATTTGCTGTTCATTATCTTGATGATGTCCTCTAAACTTATATTTTCCGTAGGTTTCTTCCAAATGGAACAGTGCTTGCAACGTGACTGACAGTTAGTAGTGGAATATATCATCAAAGAGGTGAGTTCCTTGTGCTGTCTGCGTACTACATTATTGACAAATACAATTCCATTGTGGATGTAGTCATAAATACTGTACATTCTTTCTTTTGAGTTTTGTCTTTACTATAAAGAGCGGAAATCTATAAAAAGACTGCACTATATTTATGACTTTTCTTTCTTATCCTTTTTTCATCTATCTACCAAGTAAGCCTCAGGCCGAATGGCACCGTTATGATGAACGGATGCTCTGTGCGATAGGTTTCAAGCCCGCTACCATTCCTAAAGTAATAGAATATATTTGGTTCCAAATACAGGCTGAACGGCTTGAATAGCTTGTACTGTACACCTATGCCTAAGTTTACAGACCACTGATAGCGGGCCTTGATGTCACCCCTCAGCGTGTATGACGAGTCAGACGTTATGATATACTTCTTGTCCAGCGAACTGTGGGCAGGCATCTCGAATGTCACACCACCGGTTGTATAGGCATTTAAACGCCCCTTGCCCCAGATACGATAGGCCAATCGCAAAGGAATGCCCACATAATCAATCTTTTGGGTTTTCAACAAGGTTGCACCATTAAACTCGCTCTCAAAATCAGACTTCAACCTTGTATAGGTCAAACCCGTGCTAAAAGTCCAATGCGAACTTAATTGCTTATTAAGCGATAATCCAAATGTTTTTGGGCGGTAGTGATGCGCTTTTTCACCTAAGGATGCGTTGCCATCTGTTGCATTGTTGAGTGCTATCCATGACATTTTTGCCATCTCGACAGAATCCATCAAGGCATTGTTCCGGGCGAGATAGTTTGCATAATCATCCCATGTATATAGTTTTGCCGCAGCCCCACCGTTAGCGTAATCTACTACCGACAGGTAGTTCAGGTTGGACATGACTCCATTTGCTCCGGCATTGGAAGAATAACCGAAGTTAAATGTCCATGGGTATTTCTTCTTATTGCGGACATCAGGCGACATTCTTTCGTTCAATGCCATCATTCTTTCTTCTGGAATTTGTGGAATACGGAACACAGAGTCTTCTATGCTGATATCCTTTACTGCCAGATGTTTTTGTAAGGAATCTACACAGATTGGTACTGTCTGCTGTCCAGATTTTACACTATCAGTTATTATTTGTGAAGAAATCTCTTCAGCAGAAACAACTATTTTTGCCAAAATATGATCATCATTCAAGTTGGTAGTTGATGGGATTGAATAGTTTGGTTGCGCTTTCTTTTGAGGGGCTGTGCCTTTTTGAGCCCGTCTTGGAAGTTCCTTATGAGTGTTTACTGCTGTTGGCTTGTCATTAGAAGTGCTGGCAGACTCGTCCCTCGTTACGAAATAGATATAGACTGGTATAAGAATAGGAAGCAAGAAGAGCATCCAATAATTAATCAGTATGGTGCGTAGCATTTTCTTTGCCCTAAACAACTGTGAAGAAGAACTGTGAGGATTGATACCAAGCAGTTCTCCGATTTCCTTGTGGGAAAGACCATCCAAAACAGAAAGTTTGAACACCTCTCTGTTCCCATCCGGTAACGACTCTATCGCCTCCAACAATAGTTTTATGTCAATATTCTTTTCCTTCTCATCTTCCTCGCTCAAGAGTTCAAGGCCCAGACTGGATAGAGGAATATCGTCTTTTTCTGTACTTTGCAGGAATCTTAGGCACAGGTTCCTTACTATAGTTATCATCCATCCCTCCAATTTTGAGTTGTCTTTCAGCGACTTGATGGAGGTGAAGATAATAATAAAAGCATCATGCAGAATATCTTCTGCCGTGGTTTCGTCTGTCACATAGTGCAGGCATATCCGCAACAATCTGTCAGAATATGCCTTATATAAATTTCCGAGAGCTCCTCTTTCTCCCCGTTTGCATGCGTCTATATCAACATGTACTTTCATAGATATACTTTTCCTTTTTATTAAAAGGAGCAGATTATGGCTAAAAGACTGCACTTGTTTTCATTGTTTTTCTCCGTTTTAACTTTCTCTAACTTAGGAAGGAGGTTTGCAGAAGCGCGGTGTCAAGGCATGATCTGGAATTTCCACGCTGGTCTGTCCCATACTGTGGGGACACGCTTTCCCTACAGTTCAGCTGCCATGTTCTTTTTTTACACGGCCCCGGCCGCAAGGTTCGGGCCGTCAGCACGGCGGGTGTCTGCCGTCGGCACGACAGGTGCCGGGCCCCGGCACATCTGGCGGGAAGCCCTGTCCGTCGCTGTCATATGTTTTTTTCCTTTCTCTTTCCCGCCCTTCTTCTTTTTTCTGTCCGGCAGGCTGTCAGCTGGATTTGATGAAGTCTTTGGGCAGGATTCCGAACTGGGCATAGAAGCATTTGGTGAAGTAGCCGGAGTTGTTGAAACCTACTTTGTAGCACACTTCGTTGATTTTGCAGTCGCCGGCCTTCAGTAACTGGGCAGCATATTTCAGCCGTTCGATGCGGATATAGGTATTGGGAGATACGTTAAGTGTCCCCCTCACCTTCCGGTTCAGGTTGGAGCGGCTCATGTTCATGTCGGAGGCGAGCTGGTCGACATTGAACTCGCTGTTGCTCATGTGCCGTTGCATCACACTTCGCAGCCGTTCCAGGAACTCCTTGTCGACATTGCTTTTTCGCCACGGTGTCTGACGAGACGAAGGGTGAGCCGGCATAGGTACGCTTTATTTCTTCGCGCGACCGCAGCAGATTGGTGATGGTATTGATGAGGAATTCCATGAGAAAGGTTTCTCTATATAGGCGTCGGCACCGCTTTCCATTCCCTCCATCCGTGCCAGATCCAGTGTGGCAGCGGTGAGGAGGATGACAGGCGTGTGGCTGTAGTTTACATCTTTCTTGATGTTCCGGCACAGTTCATAGCCATTGACGGGCGCCATCATCACATCGGTAACCACCAGGTTCACTTTTTTTCCCGCTCCAGCACGGAGAGCGCTTCCTGTCCGTTGGCCGCCAGGACGATGTCGTAATAATCCTGCAATGTGCGTTTTTCGTATTCCAGCATCTCGGCATTGTCGTCTACCAGCAGCAGCAGTGGACGACCCGATTTTCTGGGTTCGGCTTCGTCCATGTTGGTGAGGCCCGACTCTGCAGACAGCGGGATATAGTCCGTCTGGTTCAGAGGGAGGGTCAGGCGGAACACGTTCAGATGGCCGTCCTCGTCCATGGTGAGTGTTCCTTTGTGCAGTTCGGCCAGGTTCCTGGCCAGTGCCAGACCTATTCCCGTTCCGGTCTGTGCTGTCTGCTGATGGTTTTCTACCCTGAAGAAGGGTTCGAAAATCCTGCTTCGAAGATTTTTCGAAATGATATTCCCGTCATTGCTCATGATGACGGAGAACGTGTTGTCCGGGGCCGACTCTATGAGAATGGATATCCGGGAGGCACAGTATTTCACGGCATTGCCGAGCAGATTGCTGATGATCTTCGTGAAGCACTCCTGATCGACATAAGCCATAAGGCCCGCATCGCAGACAGACAGCGTGGCATCGATGTTCTTTTCCCGGATCAGCGGCAGGAAGCGTCGATACGTTTTATCGACCAGCTGCGGGATGTCACAGTGCTCGAAGTTCAGTTTCAGTCCGTCTCGTTCGGCTTTTCTGAAGTCCAGCAGCTGGTTGATGAGCTCGTTCAGCCGTTCGGTGTTCTTCGACATGATATGCAGATCCTCCTTGGTCTGGGCGTCTTTCACCCTTTCCTGTTTGATGATGTGCTCCAGCGGGCCTTTGATGAGGGTGAGGGAGTGCGTATTTCGTGTGCCACGTGAGTGAAGAAGTTAATCTTGCTCTCATAGAGTTCCATCTCTTTCTCCTGCTCCAGCTTGTCCATCGCCTGCTTGCGTTTGCGCCTGTTGCGCCTGTGAAGACGGCGGACCGTGAAGTAGGCCGTTGCGCAGGCGCAGAGAAGGTAGAACAGCTTTGCCCAGAACGAGAGCAATGGATGGGGCTTTACCACCACCTTCAGGCTGTATTCCCCGGGCGTCCCACTCTCCTTTGCTGTTCTTGATTCTTACGCGGAGCAGGTATTCACCGGCCGGGAGGTTGTCGAATCCGATGCGGTAATCTACTCTGACGGGCTGCCACGTATCGGTAAATCCTTCCAGAATATACTCCATCTGATATTTCTGCAGCTGCTCATAGGCCAGCGGGACGACACGCAGGGAGAAGGAATTCTGATTGTATGCCAGTTCTATCTCCTTCGTATAGGAAATGTTCCGGCTCAGAGGGCTGCCGGAAGTGTGGTTGTCTACATCGGTATTATTCACGATCAGGTCCGTCGCAATGAGCCTTGGCGTGGGGTAATGCCGCTTGAAGGCACCGGGAGAGAACTTCACGATGCCATTGTACGACCCGAAGTAGATGTCGCCTTTTCGGTCGACAGCGGCCGAAGAGACATTGAGCTGGTTGTCGAGCATCGTCACCTGAGCAGAGAAGAGCTGCGACTGCCTTGTGCCGGCATCGTACCTCAGGATACCGCTCAGGGTCGACATCCAGAGGAACCCGTCCCGGTCCTCTACGAGGTCGAGCACCACCGGCTCGGCCGTTCCATAGCCTTCCAGCGACACTTTCCGTATCTTCCCGGTGCGGGGGGTGTAGGAAAAGAGCCCGTTTCCCAGTGTCATGATCCACATATTGCCGTTTCTGTCTTCGTACAGTCCTACGGTTTTGCCCAGCGTATAGCCCCCGATGTGGCTGCGGGTGAAATGAATCCAGCGGCGGGCAGTGCCCGTTCTAAGATAAACGCCATTGTTCTGCGTAGCCACCCATAGGTTGCCGAGGTGGTCGAACTTCACCTTGTTGATAAGCACAGGGGGGATGTTGCCGTCGTATTCAAAGTGCCCGGTGCTTCCGTTGAGCCGGCATAGTCCGCGGATCGTTCCGAAATACAGTTCTTTCCGGGGCGACATGGCGATGCTGAAAATGGTGTTGTCGTGCAAGGCCCCCGGCTTTCCATCGGCCTGGAAGCTCTTGATGACCCTGTGTGTATGGGTGTCTATCACCTTCAGCCCCGTGGCAAAGGTGCCCGCCCACAGCTCGTTCCCACGCACACATAAACCGTGTACATTGGGAAAAGCCATGCTTTCGGGTATATGGGTGATTCTGCCGGTGGCCATGTCCATGCAGTTCAGGCCTCCGTCTTCTGTGCCGATCCACAGCTGTCCGCCGGTGTCCGGCACCATTTCGCGCACCCTTCGTCCATGCAGTCTGCCTTCCGCAGGCGATGGAAGAATACGGACAAAGGGCGGGGCGGACAGCGACACATAGTTTACCCCGCCGAAGTAAGAACCCATCCACATACCGTTTCCGCGGTCGTGGAGCAGGCAATACAGCGGGTTGTCCGACAGGGAGAAGGGGTCGGAGGCATCGTTGGTGTAGTGATGCAGCGCTTTTGTCGTTATGTTGTAAACGTAAAGTCCCTGCTCGCTGGCCGCCCACACCTCGTTGCCCTTCACCGACAGTGCCCTTACAAAGATGTCGTAGCCGTTCTCCCTGGCCTTTACATCGGCGACGGCCGCCTGCCTCGGGTTGATGATGCTTAGTCCGTGCTTGTCGGTTCCCACGAAAACCATCGTGGGATTCACCTCCCGGATGGCCGAAACGATACATCCCTTAAAGGGCTGGCGGCCGTTTGCGGCAAAGGGCGCAAGGTTTCGGAACGGGGGGAGAGGCGTACCAGAGTCCGCCCCCATAGAAGCCAAGCCACACTCTGTTGCCGGCACTGAAGCCGATGGAGGCGATGTTCGGATGGTGCGGAAAGGTGTGGTTCTGCAACCGTTTCGTCTTTAGGTCATAGACAAAGAGGCCTTGCTCGTTCACCCCGATGTAGATTCTCCCTTGGTGTCCGGCGATGAAATTCACGTTTCCTGTTATCCTGTTCTTCCGGTCACTGATGGTCTTGAGAGGGCGGAAGGAGTCGGTCGAGGGCGTGTAGAGCCATACCCCCTGGTCGGTTCCCACCCATATAAGGCCGTCCTCCGACTGGTAGAGCGAGGTGACGAAGTCGCTTCCCAGTTTGGAATTGTTATGGCTGTACACCTTGAAGAAGCTCCCGTCGTATCGGCACAGCCCGACTTTCGTCCCCATCCAGATAAATCCGGTTCGGTCCTGAAGGATAGAATACACCGTGCTTTGCGACAGTCCGTCGTTTGTATCGATGTGTTTGAAAGCGTAACCGGTCTGTGTAGAAGCGGGGCAGAGCTCCAGAAGCGTACATATACAGACAAGGAATGTGACCTTTTTAAACATGGCGGTAACGGTGATTAGACTGCAAAGATAATGTTTTTTCCTTATATAAATTCAAGAAAAAGAAAAACAGGCCGCCCTGCGTTCAGGGTAGCCTGTCCGGTCTGCAGACTTGAATCTATGTTTTTTGAAAGAAGTTATTCGACAGGCGAAATGAGGATGGCGTTGATGAAGCTTGTGCCGTCCGGCTGGTTTCCTCCTTCTCCACCGGTAACGGTAATGATGATTTTCCCGCTTCCGTCGGGGGTTATCTTCATCTTTCCGTAGCGTATGAAGGTGTTGTTTTCGGCAGGTGTCCCGCCGATGGCCGTACCTTTCGGAACTGCCGCTCCCGTGTCTCCCGGGTCGGAAGAGGTTTTCTTTGTCAGCAAGGTTATTGTCGCCAGGTTGTCTCCTGCTGCTGTAATCTTGGCCGAACAGACATCTCCCCAAAAGCGTTTGCTCGCAAAGAATGCGAGATGATAGCTTTGTTTGTAGCTCAGTCCGCTGATTTCGAATACGCCTGTATCGGCTTTCCTGTCGTTCTTGAAGGCACTTCCGGACACGGCATTGGGCAGCGTTATCGGTCTCCCGTCTTCTATTGTCTCTTCCGGGTCGCCGTCATTCTCGCCCCAGTTGAAGGCGTTGGTAATCTTGATATTTACCCAGGTAGGGTTGCCGTTGATGTCTTTCATCTCGTTGAGCCCCGCTCCTTCCGAGTAGCTTCCCAGGTTGTTCCAAGGAGCGTCGGCATTGCCAAAGAGATTGATATAGACAGGTGCCTTAAGTGTATATGACTGTCTGTTGACATCCACGATACAGCTGTCTTTCAAAGAGCCGTCTTCCGATGTTATTCTGAGGACAGTCGTACCTACCTTCAAGGTCGTAACCTTGCAGACCAGGGTCTGGGGATCGACGGCGATGGAGGCTACGGTGGAGTCTGAATTAGTCCATGAGAAGCCTTTTGCGAACGTTTCAGGGTTGTTGAACCTGGGTGTTATGCTAAGCTCTTCATCTACTGCCGTGGCAAAGTAATGGCTGCTGAGCTTCACCGTGTGGATATCCGGAGGGGTGGGGATTGCGGCTTCGTCGTTGCAACCGGCCGTTCCCAGCATCATGAGGATGGCAGATACCCATGCTAAAGATAATCTTTTTATTTTTCATATCAGTAATAGTTTCTCGTTGTCAATTCCAACCCGGAAGCTGGCGTAAGTTCGGATTCTTGTCTATGTCGTCCTGCGGAATGGGCATCCAGTAGTTCTTCTTGGAGAAGGAACGGGTCATGACAGGAGTCCTTACGAAGTATGATTTAGGATTAGACTTGTTGTCGCTGTTCAGTGTCCCGGCGAAGTTCATGCCGTAGAAAGTGCCGGTCAGCTGCTTCTCGGCTTCCTTCCAGCGTCTTAAATCGAACCATCGGGTGCCGTTCTCGCAGGCCAGTTCAACTCTTCTTTCGTGATGGATAGCCTCGCGCATTTCCTCCTGATTGCCAGGGACAGGGACGTATCCCGCACCTGTCCCATACTGTGGGATGCCCGCACGCTCGCGGATAAGGTTGAGATACTTCACGATGTCAGGGTTGCCGGGGTCGCATTCGTTGAGTGCTTCGGCATAGTCCAGGTAGGCATCGCCCATCCTGTAGAGCACTCCCGGACGGTAAGGGCGTACTCTCTGGCGCGGATCCACATCCGGAGACACCTTCTTTCTTACGAGATATCCGTAGGAAGGAGCATCGTGGGTAGGGCCGCCGTCATAGCCGCCGGAGTAGAACTGGGTGTTTCTTCCCTCTCTTCTGAACCATGCTCCGTTATAGAGAACGGTGATGTAGAATCGTGGCTCGCGGTTGCAATACATATTGAAGGTGCCTGCCTGGGTAATGACATTGGTGGCGTTCTTGGCAGATCCGTCAGGAGCACCTTCTATCCATTTGGTCTTTTCCTTGTCATCGGCATCCGAGAAGCCTGTCTCTGTGTAGCCGGAAGCAGGGTTGATGATGGGCGAGCCGTCGGCATTGTACCCCTTGATAGGGGCCAGTCCGTTCTTCATGTAGAATGCGTCGACGAGCGTCTGGCTGACCCCCAGTCCGCCGTTGCCGGCTGTTCCGCGGGGCTGGGCATGCTCATCGTAGCTGTCGGAATTCACCCATGCACGGGGGAACAGTATCTCATTATTGCCGCGGTTGGCGGTAACGAAGAGCATGTTCTGGAACGACATGTACGGATCTATCGTGCCGTCGCTGTTGTATTCCTTGTACAGCCCGTGCCCGTTGGCTGCAGCCAGGTCGATCAGCTCCTTGCACGCCTTGGCCGCCTTCTCCCATTTCGCAGGGTCGTAGGCAGGGTTGAAGATAAGCTGCCCCTTGTTGTTGCGGTAGTTGGAATAGTCGCTGTTGCCGTTGACGAGCGGGCTTGCTGCGAACAGCAGCAGTCTTGCGCGGATGGCATAGCACATGATGGAGGTGGCACGGCCGTACTTCTTCGCATCGGTATAAAAAGGAGGAAGCCCCTTTGCAGCCTCAAGAAGTTTGGCTTCGGTGTCCCTGACCACATCGTCGAACGGTGTCTGGCCGATCATCAGAGAGTCAGACTCCAGATTGGCGGTACCCTCCTGCACCGGAACAGCACCCCAGACCGTCAGCCGGCAGTAGTTGTTGTAGGCAATGAGGAACTTGGCCTCGTTCTTCATGTACTCCACTTCCTGGTCGTTCAGGCCCTGTTCAGGAAGACTGTGGATACGGTTCAGGAGGGTATAAGCCGACCTTGTCCTACGGGGAAGGGTGTACCAGTATGCCCCTCGGTACTCCCAGTCGGTCGTCGGGTCAAAGTTTCCCTTCTGGTATCCGATGACCGGCCACCCGTAAGCCTCCCATCCGACGGATGGAGCTATGTCGTCGGCCATGCTGTCGAAGCCCCTCATGCAGGAAGCATAGTTCTCTACGATACCGGAATAGATGGCACTTAGCCAGCCTTCCACTTCCGATTTGTCGCTAAACACCTTTCCCAGGGTTTCGTAATCGTCCGGTTCTTTGTCCAGATAGTCGGTACATGAACCTAAACAGAATATGACTGATGAGGCGATGAATGCCTTTGTGATAAAATTTCTCATACAATTTATAAATATTAGAAAGCTATTTCGATGCCCATGGAGAATGACTTCATGATAGGGTAGCGTAAGCCGTTGCTATTGCTTGATGTTACCTCTGGATCCCATAGTTTGAACTTGGAGAAAGTGAGCAGATTGGTGCCGCGGAGGTAGAGGCGGGCTTTGCTCAGATAAATTTTCGCGATGAGATTCTTAGGTAATGAATAGCCTATTTCTATCTCTTTCATCCGCAGCATGCTCATGTCTTTTAGCCACCAGGTGGATGCCTGGGAGTTGTTGGCGTTAGGCCCGGCTGTCAAACGTGGATAAAAAACATTCTGTGAGGGCTTGTCTGCCGTCCACCGGTCATCAACATTCGAGAGAATGTTGCCCGTTGCCGAGTTCCCTCCACCCGGGAGGAAGTCCTGCGAACGACCGATAATCTGCCATGTGCATCCGTTTCCTTGGAAAAAGCATGCCTAAATCGAAGTACTTATAGACGAGATTGACGCCGAAACCGTAAATCAACCGCGGATCGGCCGTCCCGCCGATGGCGGTGACATCGAGGGCATCGATGACGCCGTCGGCATTCAGATCCTTGTACTTGATGTCACCGGGACGCACGGTAGAGGTGTATGACTGTATAGGGACACCCGGCTTCAAGATACCCTTTTCGGGGTCGATGAAGTCATCGTCGGTGAACAGCCGCTCTGCCACCAGGCCTTCCAGCTGGCCTACCGAGCGGCCTATCGTACTGCGGTAGGTCCCCCTTTTGCTGATTGCCTCGTCGTTTTCAAGAATCTTGTTCTTGGCATAGGTGACGTTGGCCTGTGCCGAAAGGAAGAAGTCACGGGTCAGCTGTTTGTTCAATGTGAGGGAAGCCTCGAAACCATTGTTGTCCACTTTTCCGATATTTGCCCATGGGGCTTCAGAGAATCCGGCCGAAGCGGGGTAGTTAGAACGCTTCATGAAAATGTCCCGGCGCTGCTCCTTGAAGTAATCGAACTGCACTTGCAGGGCGTCATTGAAGAATCCCAGTTCAAGTCCGGCATCTGTTTTGCGGACCGTCTCCCATGTAAGTTCAGGAACACCGATGGCTCCTTCCCACTTTCCTCTTATCGACCACTCCTTGTTGTAACCGAATTCATAGGCATCGGTGGTAGAGATCTCAGAGAGATAGGCAAAGCGCCGGCCATCGAGAGAGCTGTTGCCGGCCAGGCCATACGAAACTCTCAGCTTGGCTTTCGACAATACCGGGCGGAGCTTCTGCATGAACTTTTCCTCGCTGATGATCCATCCTGCGGCTACGGAAGGGAAGAAGCCGTAACGCTTTCCCTTGGCGAAGTTCTCTGAACCATTGTAGCCGAAGTTGAACTCTGCGATGTATTTAGAAGCGTAATTGTAAGAGAACCGTCCTGCAAACCCCTGGTTGCGGTAAGGCTGTTTGCTGCCATCGTCGTAGTTCCTCCAGTTCCCCATGAACATCGCGTCTACTGTATGCTTCTTGGCAAAGGTCCTGTTGTAACTGAAGTTGAACTCCAGGTAGGTGCTCCTGTTGCCCCATTCGGCTCCCTTTTCATAGCCCAGATAGTCTTGTCCTTCGGTATCTAAAGCACCCATCTCGAGTTCCCCGGTTACGGCATTTGCAGGCCTACGGCGGGGTTATACATATCCGGCCACTTGGCCCGTGTCACGTAATTGGATGAGTAACTGTCAAAAGAGAAAGTACCTTTGAACTTCAGTCCCGGAGTGATGAACTTCAGATCCTGTTCCAAGGCGAACAAAGACTCTATCTTGCTGGAGTTGGTCGTCTTGAAGCCCCGCTGTGTTGCGAGTACATAAGGATTCTCACGGTATACCACGCGGGCAAACTTTCCATTGGAATACTGCGCCGGATGTGCGATGGGAGTGATGGTGAAAGCCTGGTTGAAGATGTCATCTACGCTCTCGGGAGTCCCTCTGCGCGACTGTAAGTAACCTCCGATGTTGAATCGCAGCAGCGTTGTAGGGGTGATGTTGATATCGACATTCGAACGCATATTATAGCGGTTGAGGCGTAAGGAAGAGTCCCACGACTGTGATTTGTCGCGTGCCAGGATTCCCGACTCGCCATAATAGGCTCCCACCAGAGAATATCTGATGATGTCGCTGCCGCCATTCACGTCAATCGTGGCATGGCTGTTCGAGGCATAGTCCTTTGTAATGGCATCAAGCCAGTTCACGTCCGGGTATATGTCTGTGTCCAGATGATAGCGTGTGTTGTAAATCTGCTCGTCAGAGTAGACGGGTCTTTTGCCGCTCTCGGCGGCGATGCTGTTCATCACTTCCATGTACTTGGCTCCATTGACGAAGTCCGGCAGCTTGGTAGGTTGCGTGACAGCACTCTCGAAAGTAATATTCACAGTAGGTTTGCCAATACGTCCGCGCTTGGTGTTTATCAAGATGACACCGTTCGCACCACGTACGCCATACACCGCACTGGCGGCGGCATCCTTCAGAACAGAGAAGGATTCAATCTCGTTTGGGTCTATGTCGTTCAGGCTTCTTTCAATGCCGTCTACTAAGACGAGCGGGTTTCTGCCGGACTGGAAGGTACTGATGCCACGGATCCAGAAGGAGGAATTGTCGTAACCGGGCTCTCCTGACCGTTGTACGGCTATGATACCGGGCACCTGACCGGCCAGGTTGTTGCTGAGGGAACGTGATGTCCCCGACTTTAACCGGTCCGGATTGATGGTGGTAATGGCACCTACCACCGACTCCTTCTTCTGTGTTCCGTATCCTACAACGACCACCTCACCCAGTTTACCCACATCTTCTTGCAGGGTAAAGTTAAGCACTTTCCGACCGGCGATGGGCTCACGCTGCGCCTCATAGCCGATGTAACTTACATAAAGGGTGTCTCTCAGGCTCTTTACATTGATTGAGAAATGTCCGTCGATATCTGTGATTACGCCGGAAGAGGAGCCTGATGTCCGGATGGTTGCACCTATTAAAGGCTCTCCATGTGTGTCGGCCACGCTGCCAGATACGCTCAATGCCGTCTGTGCATTTACCTGACAGGGTATGACAAGGAGAGATGCTACGAGGCATTTCCTTATACATTTGCTGATTTTTGATATTTGGGCCATAGTCATCTTTATTTTTTATTGAATACTGGTAAAGGTTGTTCGGTGGTGGAAGGAGAGCCTCCTTCGATGTAAGGCCAGCCGTTTTCGTCCCATTTTAACTGGTCGAGCAGCAGGAAACGGCCATCGTTCTCCTTGCCGATCTCGATTCCGTGGTATAGAATCCAGTCCTGGCCGGCGTCATCTTGTATTATCCCTGCATTATGGCCATTGCCGACGAAGGTGTCGTTAGGGCTTATTACCACCGAGAAGTTGTTCGACAACATCCCCTCTCCCTCCTTGTTTACATAAGGTCCCCAGATGTCTTTTGAGCGTCCTACTACTACACGATAAGTGCTTTTGGCACCATTGCAGCAGCTGCCCCATGATGCGAAGAGGTAATAATAGTCGCCATGCTTATGTATATAAGGCGCTTCAAAGGCAGTTCCCGCCAGTTTTATCTTCGTCGCTTCTGCGTCATCGACGACCGACAAGCCGTCGTCCTTGAGCTGGACAGCATAGATTCCGTGGAAGCTGCCCCACACGAGGTACTTCTTTCCATCGTATTCAAAGTAGGAAGGGTCGATGGAATTGGTTACGCCGATCTCATTGCTCCTGAACATCTTGCCCAGATCGGTGAACGGACCGCCGGGGGCATCGGCTACGGCAACGCCTATTCCACAGGTCTGAATGCCTCCCCAGGTCGACATGGCATAGTACATTACATATTTTCCGTCAATGTAATTGATGTCCGGAGCCCACACATTACCGGTAGGTTCGAACCTGGGCCGTGTGGCATCAGTGAACGCTCTTGCGACATAATGCCAGCTGGCAAGGTTGCTGGAGGCCATGATCGGCACGTTGTAGGTGTCTTCCGTAGCATATACATAGAAGTTTCCGTCTTTGCCTCTTATGACGGTGGGGTCGGGCAGACTGCCTGCTACAACGGGGTTCTTATAGGTAGTCTTTTCCGGTGGAGTCGGTACATCATTGTTGAAAGGAGAGGTACAGGAGAGTAACAGAAGGCTAAATCCTGTAAGTAATAATAGAATTCTTTTCATAATCATTATGGTTGAATAAATGTTTACAAGTTGATCTTGGCTCTCAAAGAGAGGTCGGCTGACGATGTCCCCACAAGTATTTCGTATTCTCCCGGGACGACAATGAAACGATGAGAATCGGTGTCATAGTGTGAAAAGGCACTTTCATCGAGTTCTATCGTTACTTGTCTGCTTTCTCCCCGCTGCAGTCTCACCTTTTCATAGCCTTTCAGCTCCTTGTAAGGGATCGGTTCCCGGCTCTGTGCGCAATGTACGTAAAGCTGGCAGACCTCATCGGCTGTCCTGTTCCCGACATTCTTCACCGTAAAGGTCACAGCTACTTTGCTGTTGTCTTTCTTCTCAACGTGCAGCCCGTTATAGGCAAAGGCAGAGTAGCTTAATCCATATCCAAACGGGAAAAGGGGCTTCTTGCCGGTTCTGTCGTAGCCCCGGTAGCCCAGGAACAGGCCTTCCGAGTAGAGTACGCGCTTGTGGGCGACGTTCCTGTCATCATAGTAGCTGTCGTGGACAGGGTTGTCTTCCCATTTCTCTTCGATGCTGATAGGGAGCTTTCCACTGGGCGACACCTTGCCTGTCAGGATTTCTGCAACGGCCTGTCCGCCCTCTTGTCCGGGATACCAGGCCATCAGTACAGCCTTGGTCTTGTCTATCCATGGCTTGAAACGGATTCCGCCGCCGCTGTTTACAACGACGATGGTCTTCTTGCAGTTGGCCGTCGCCATGTTGATAAGGTATTGCTGCCATGTGCTTAGTTTGAAAGGACGGTCGAAATCTTCGCCTTCAGAGTCGCTGTTGAAGCCTACACACACGACGGCATTGTCTGCTTTCGACAGTTTCCCTTTCATCAGTTCTGTGTTTAGCTTTGCCATGTCCAGATGAACTGAAGCCCCTTGATCCCACTCGAAGTATTCTGCACAGAGGTGATAGGTTTTTCCCTTTTTCCAGCTTTACACAGGCTTCTTTTGAGGTAACGCCGTGTGTCCGCCAGTCGGCCAGCACCTCTTTGTCGTCAATCTTGAAGCGGTAGCCATCGTCGCCATTCATGGAAATTCTGATGATTTCATCTGTCTTGGGCTGATAAGTGGCCGTCCAGCGTGCAGAGAAATGGTCCTTTGGCATGCCTTCGCCGGGGCTGTCGCTGCCCCAGTCGTGGCTGACGCCCTTCTCGTTGCGGCTTATTACCGCTGCTCCGGCAAAGTCTCTGTTGTCATAATAGGTGGCTTTGAAGGTAAGAGCAAGCGGCATGGTGTATTGGCTTTCTGACAGAAGCGAAGCCTGCCTGCCCTTAAGGGCTTGTAAGCCTTTCCATACGGAGATGCTGGAGTAAGGCTCTACGAATCCGCTTCCGCCCCCTTTGGGAAGGTTGTCGGCGTTGGGTCCGAAGACGACTGTCGATCCCTTTAGTGGCAGCACGCCCTCATCGTTCTTCAGCAGCACGATTCCTTCGCGGGCATCGTCCAGTGCCGTGGCCTTTGACGAGGCGATGTCCTTTCCGGTCGGGAACAGCTGCACGGGGTGCATCGAGGAGCCCGAATGATGAAAGTGTCTGCAGGATGTGTTCCACCTGTCGGTCAATCATGCTCTCTTTGATGATTCCGTTCTTCAAGGCAGGCAGGAGTTCCTTCGCATTCATGAACTTCCCGCTGGGCATTTCGAGGTCCAGACCGCCGAGAACAGCCATTGGTCCGGAGTAAACCGACACCCAGTCGGACATCAGGATACCCTTGAAGCCCCACTGATTGCGCAGCACTTCACGGTTGAGCCATGCGTTTTCTGTAGCATGAACACCGTTGATAAGGTTATAACTGCTCATGACCGCTCCTACATGAGCTTCCTGGACAGCCTTGCGGAAAGCGGGAAAGTAAATCTCCTGGATGGTCCTTTCGTCGGCGTCAGAACTTACGACGTGGCGGCTCCACTCCTGGTTGTTCATGGCAAAGTGCTTCACTGTGGCGATGACCCCTTGCGATTGTACGCCGAGGATATACGCTTTGGCGGTTTCACTGACAAGATACGGATCTTCTCCGAAGTACTCAAAGTTCCGTCCGCTCATAGGAGCACGGTAGATGTTGACACCCGGTCCGAGGATAACCCCCAGTCCGTACTGGCGGGAATCGCGCCCGAGGCTCTCGCCGACGCGTCTTGCCAAGGCTCTGTTCCATGTTGCTGCGGTGAGAATCCCGCATGGATACATGGTGCTCTTTACATTGTTGCGTACGCCTTGAGGGCCGTCGGCCATTTTCACTTCCGGCAGTCCGAGGCGTGGGACAGGGCGGATGGAGAAGTCCTTATAGCCTGATATGTAGGAAATCTTCTCTTCCAGGGTCATTTGTCGGGTAATAGACTTGGCTTTTTCGATATCGCTTTGACGAATGATGCCGTTCTGTGCCCGTGCAGCAGCGGTGCAGGACAGAAGGGCGGCCGCAAATACATATTTTTTTATCATTTTAAAAGATTGTTGTACATCTGTTGTTTTGTGCAAAGATAGAGATAATCCGCAACCGGGATTGGAAATATCCAGCCAAAAAATAGAAATATTCAGCCAAAAAGGCGGTTCCACCCGCCTTTCCGCTCTGTTCTCCTTGCTTGTTGTTTATTCGACGGTTTTTTCTGAAGGACAGCGGGCCTGCTTACTTTGCAGAGAATTTATACACACAATGACTGTGATAGACCTCTCCCGGCTTCAGGTAAGGCGATGGCCACTGTGGCTTGTTGGGGCTGTCAGGGTAGTGCTGCGTCTCCAGGCACACGCTTGCATGTCTCGGATAACGGTAGCCATGCTTGCCGGCAAAGCTGCCGTCCAGGAAGTTTCCGGTATATACCTGCAGGCCGGGCTCATCGGTGAACACCTCCAGTCTGATGCCTGTCTGTGGACTGTAGAGGCTTGCTGCCACAGCTTTGTCGTTGCCCTTTCCGTGCTTGTAAGTGTTCAGGCACCAGTTATGATCAAATCCCATGGCGTTCTTCGTCATGTCGAAGAGCTGGTTGTTGATGTCTTTTGACAGGGGAGCAGGATGCCGGAAGTCCATCGGGGTTCCCTTGACAGGCAGGATTTCGCCTGTCGTCATGTAGGTCGTGTCGGATGGAGTGTAGCTGTCGGCGTTGATATAGAGCACCTGGTCTTCGCCGTCCGCCATTGGCTTCCCGTTCAGGTTGAAGTAAGAATGGTTCGTCATGTTGATGACGGTTTCCTTGTCGGTGGTGGCTGTGTAGCGTATGTCGATGGCATTGTCATCGGTCAGGGTATAGGTAACGGTGGCTTCTACCGTCCCCGGGAAGCTGTTGTCCTTGTCAGGAGAGACAAGTCTGAACTGTATTGTGTGTCCGTTGAGTTTCTTTCCGTCATAAACCTTGTACTGCCAGCCCGTGAACCCGCCATGCAGACAATGTCCATAGTTGTTCCGGGGAAGCTGGATGGTCTCGTTTCCTGTTTTGAAGCGTCCTTGATTAATGCGGTTTGCATAACGTCCGATGCTTGCGCCGAAGTCGCTTCCAAAGTGCTCATAGTCGGAATATTCTGCAATATTGTCATATCCCAGTACCACGTCATGGAGTCTGCCCTCCCCTGTCGGGTACCATGATCGACACGATTCGTGCGCCGAAGTTGGTAAGACACACCTCCATGCCCTTCTTGTTGGTGAGCGTATATAAGTGGGTCTGCTTCCCTGCTATGTTCATCTCAAAATCGGAAGGGTTCAGACCGCTTCTGGTCATGCTCCAGCTCGTATGTAGACGCGGCTTCTCTTCCACCCTTGCCGGTGCTTTGTCCAGGATATGTGGCCAACCGTCTTGCCAGTCAATGCGATCCATATACACCAGCCTGTAAGAGTTGTCGTCGGCTTTTCTCACCCCATGATAGAGGATATAGTCGCGTCCTTCATCGTCAGTGACAATCTCGGCGTTGTGTCCGGGGCCTGCTACATCGGCGTTTCCCGCCAGGACGGTTTCGTAATGATTCTCCATTAAAGGCCTGCCATCTTTGTCGACGTAAGGACCAAAGAGGTTCTTCGACCGCCCGACGGTGATGTGGTAGGTGCTCTTGTTGCCTTCACAGCAGGTTCCTGCCGAGCCGAAGAGGTAGTAATATCCCCCGTGGCGGTGGATGCAGGTTGCTTCCATGAATGTCCCTGCTATCTGGACAGGTTTGGCATCGGCTTTCAGGCGGAGGCCGTCTGCGGTAAGTTCTGCCCCGAATATGCCCCGGAACGAGCCCCAGAAAAGATACTTCCTGCCCTGGTCTTCTATGTAGAAGGGGTCGATGCTGTTGCAGACGCCGATGGCTCTGCTCTGGATGATGTTGCCTTTGTCCACGAAAGGACCCTCCGGCTTCCTGCTGACAGCCACTCCGATGCCTGCATCCCATATGCCTCCCCATACGGATTTGGAGTAATACATGACATAGTCATCGCCTATCTTGTTGATGTCCGGTGCCCAGATACCTCCGTCGGGAAGCCATCCGGGACGTGTCTCATCGGTAAAGCAGTGCCGACGAGGTTCCAGTGTACCAGATCGGCCGAGTGGAATATCGGTGTGTTGCGTATGTTTTCCGTTGCATACAGATAGAATGTACCGTCGTCTGCCCTTATCACACTGGGGTCGGGTGCGCTGCTGTCGATCACGGGGTTGGTATAAGCAGTCTGTGCCGAAGCCGTCGCACCGGCCATCAGCATTGAGAAAAGTGCGAAAGATATTTTTCTTTTCATTTTGAAGGTTCTCTGAAAGTTATATGACAGTATGTTCTTTTTACTTGCTCTGGAAGAATTTTTCCGTCCTCCCGGGGCTGTATAGCTCCCATAACGAGGCGATTGTCCATCCCGGAGCAAAGATGTTGTTGTAGAATCCCTTGCCGTTCCGGCCGTAATCCCATGTGGTGTGCTGCACTACTTCGGGGTAATAGCCCGGCTTTCCGATGCCGCATAAGTGCCCGGGGGTGGGCAGCAGCTGGCAAAGGGTGCTTGTCATGACCTTGTCGAGCTGCACGAAACGAGGCTCATGGGTCTTCTCCCCCAGCCATCTGAAGATGTGGGAAAGCTCGAAAACGAACACGTCAATGTGGTTGTTTTCCACCGAAACATTGCCCCATCCGCGCGACTTGAAACCTAAATCGCCCAGCATCTGCCCTTGTGCAAAAGGTACGTCCCATAAGTAATACCATGACGCGGCGAAGTAGGCTGCCCGCTTGCAAAGGCCGATATACCGCCGCTGCTCCTGCCCGAACTGACCAGAGCCATGTAATAGGTGGCTGTCGCAGCGGTGATGGCAGCCTCTTTATCCTCACAGTCGGCATCTAACGTCGATGAGAAATAGTCGCTTCTGGCAATGATGCTCTGCTCCAGATAGTCGACAGTACGCCTGGCAGCGGTCAGGTATCGCTTGTCTTTGAAGTAGTGGTAGCCCATGACGAGAGGCACCGTAGCCGAGGGAGTACTGCCTCCGCTGCCGTCTACGTCGGTTCCGTCCTCGTTGAATTTACGTGCGAAGCTGCCGTCTGGTTTCTGCAAAGATACGAAGATGTCGAGTAAATGATGAATTTTTTTCTCCAGTGCTTTATGCGTCCTGCCCTGTTTCCGTTCGTACATCAAATAATGCAGGAGGGCATAGATACCTTCCGATTGCTGCCGGATGGTGTGTACTTCATCGTTCCCGGGCATTCCCTTTTCGAAGTTGATGAAGTCGTGCATATACCCTTTGGCAGAGAATCCGTGAGCCTCGAAGCTGCCGATCACCTCGTCCCCCTGCCTTACGAGGTCGGGTTGCTGGTGCAGAGAGCCATATTCCAGCTGGTTGAAGGCGTTGAGCAGCGACCTGCCGACAAACCCTACGGCAAAGGTGGGGTAGGATTTACAGGTCTCGACGGAAATGTTTTCCCCGGAATTGAACTTGATGGGGTAACCGGTTACAAACGAATTGCGGAAATAACTGCACAGCTGTGCTTTCACTTCGTCGGCAGTATAGGGTGAGACAATCGGTTTTACGCCCATTTCATCGAATGTTTTTATCCATGTCCGGCGTACGAAGTCGCCATAGCTGTCAGCCTTTCCGGCGGCGATCGTCCATGTAACCGTCTTGCTTTCACCGGCATCCAGCTTGGCAAAGGTAACCACCTCCGGAGCTAAGGTGAGCTTCCGGATATAGCGTCTGGGCGATTCCTGATAGGGATAGCCAAAGGTCAAGGCGGCAATGCCCGTCTCGTTGTCGAAAGCCGAGATAGCCTAAAGAAGTGCTGCCCGACAGGATTACCTCTCCGTCCATGGCAGGTGTGAGTGCTTCTTGGGGCGGGTCCAGCCGCCGCATTACGGTAAAAGTCTGGTGGGTAGCGTCGTCATATACCCCTGAAAGCGGTGCCGAGAGCCTGTCTTCCCGGAAATTCCAGCTCTTGGAACTTTTGAAAGAAGGAGCTTCGATGGGCGAACGCAGGTTTTTATGATACCAGAAGCCCGGCAGATAGAAGTCGCAATGGTCCGTGGCGAAACCGGTTGATGCCGTGAAGTTCAGATTGAAATACACCCGTTCCCGGGCTTTTATCGTAACAGAGAACACGGTCTCGTTGCCTTGTTGCACCTTTTTCTGCATGATTTCCACAGGTAAAGCCTCGCCGGCAAGGAGCTTGTTCCCGTCAGATGTCAGAGAATAGCTCACCGAAGGATTGCCCGGGGTCTTCAGGCCGAGCCGGGCTTTGATGTCAACTGCCCTTGCATAGGCGGTCATACACGTCATGACAATGATAAGAGATAGTTTATGTAACATCGTTTTTCGACTGAAAATTTATGTAAAGCAGGGTAAATACGGACAGGGCTGACTGACAGGGCTGTCAGCCCTGTTTCGGCATACCGGCGGTTTTCCCTTGGACGATTATCCGCAGTCACCCCAGTGAATGCTGCCAGCCGGTCCGGTGGATGATGTACAGGGCTGCATGGCGTCATGAGCAGTCTCTTCCGCCCGTTCCGCCCCTGTGGAACTCGGTGCGTGGAGCTTCTCTGCGGAAATGCCGGGCAGGGAGTCCCCGACTCTCTCGAACGTGAGTATGGAAGCCAAAGGAAGACGGCCGTCCGCCTGTTCGGAAGACGGAAATTCCGTGCATGTACATATAGACCAGGTTTCAGGCATAGAATTTACGGTTCTGGATGATCGTGAATATTCATACTGTCTTGTTGAAAGCTGGCGCAAAGATATAAACTATGGGATGATGGCATTGGAAATATCCAGCCAAAAAATAGAAATATTCAACCAATTTCGTTGTTTTACAGGGTTTCCCATGGGAAACGACCCTGTTTTTATCAGCCGGTGTGATTCATGGAGTACCTTTCTCCTGTTGTTTTCCTATGGCATTACGGCTCAAGGGACAAAGCATGGGAGGTCTTATGGTCATGTACAGCCCTTCCGTACTCTTCTCCGCCGCCGCCTGCTTCTGTCCCGGCAGTATGCTGTTTCCGTCTCAGGCAGTATGCCGCAGGGTTCGGGCCGTCAGCACGGCGGGTGTCTGCCGTCGGCACGACAGGTGCCGGGCCCCGGCACATCTGCCGGGAAGCCCCGTCTGTCGATGTCGCTGCCATATACGGCAAGACGCCGATGGCTGGCTTTAGCCATTGACTATCAAAGAGGGATGAGGAATGCAAGACAGGACTATATGCCTCCAAGCATTTTCTGCAGCACGTTGCCCGATGTCCGTACTATCTGAAAATCCACAGTCTGATTTTCCACCGATTTTATGTCGGCTGACCTGAAACGGCAGAGTGCTGCCTGGCGTTCCAGCGTATCGCGTACAGAGGACAGCTCCCGGAGCTGTCCTGCAAATGTTCTACCGGGCGATTGCAGACAGAGCATTTGTCCGTTCACATTGTCAGGACGTTTGTTTTCAAACTTTAGCAGGACGGTTATATCAGTACTGTCGGCTGGCGAGGCCGGTGTTTCATGAACGGTAGCCGTGCCCGAGTAAACCTGTCTGTAAGGCAGGAAGCAGGCTACTGCCAAAAGGCAAAGCAAGACCAATCCTATAGCGGTAATGCCATAACGGACAAGCGGGGAGGGCATCTGCCCTACGATGCTGCGGACTTTCTCGCTGCGGAGTTCAAAACTCCGTTCCTGTTTCTTTTCTGCTTCCATATCAGTTGCCGAGTTCTAATTGATTCTTTACCAGGGCAAAGTATCTGCCACGTCTGGCCGTCAGTTCTTCGTGCGTGCCCACCTCTGCGATTCTGCCTTCCTCCAGGACTACGATCTGGTCGGCATCGCGGACGGTGGAAAGGCGGTGCGCCACCACGACAACCGTTTTCCCCTTATAGAAATCCGAAAGATTTTCGGTGATGGCCCGTTCGTTGTTCGCATCAAGGGCATTGGTAGCTTCGTCCAGGAAAAACGAACATCGGGTTCTTGTAGACGACCCTTGCGATGAGGATGCGCTGTCGCTGCCCCTGACTGACGCCTTGTCCGTCCTGTCCTATCATCGTGTTGTAGGCTAACGGAAGGGCTTCGATGTAGTCTGCGATGTTTGCCACCCGGGCAGCATGGCGGATGCGCTCTATGTCGGGTTCGTCGTCGGAAATGGCGATGTTCCTCGCAATGGTGTCCGAGAACAGGTAGCCCTCCTGCATCACCGCTCCGCACTGGCCGCGCCACCATCCGAGATTGTACCCGTTCAGATCGGCGCTGCCTATCCGGATGCTTCCGTCCACCGGCTCGTAAAAAGCCTAAAAAGGAGTTTGACGAGCGTGGTTTTTCCCGCTTCCGCTCGCCCCGACAATTGCCGTTACCTTCCCGTTGGGAATGGAGAGGCTGATGCCCGAGAGAATGTCTCGAGGACTGTATATGTCGTATTTGAAAGAGAGGTCTTCTATCGTGATGGAGTGTCCTCCGACTGTTTCGTCCGTGTAGGCGTTCCGTGTCCTTTCCGCATTTTCCTCGTTGGCCTCGGTATGTATTTCGTTCATGCGGTCAAGGCTGATGCTCACGTCCTGCCAGGAATAGATAAACTGAATGAGCTGTTCCACGGGGCTGTTGAGCTGCCCGATGATGTACTGCACCGCCAGCATCATGCCGAGGGTCATGCTGCCGTGTATCACGGACGTGGCGGCAAGAACGGTAATCAGAATATTCTTCACCTCGTTGATGGTGATGCTCCCCGCCTGCTGTACTTGCTGCAGGTTCAGGGACTGCAGATTGACTTTGAAAAGGTCGGCTTGCACGTCTTCCCATTCCCAACGCTTTCGCTGTTCACAGCCCTGCAGCTTGATTTCCTGCATGCCGCCTATGAGCTGATAGGTTACGTTGCGGTTGCGCCCTGCCTGTTCAAAGTATTTGTAGTCCAGCTGCCTGCGCTTTTTGAGGAAGAGGATGATCCAGCCTGCGTAAAGCGAAGTCCCCAGAAGGAAAACAAAGAAGATGCCGAGATTATAGACTGCGAGGACAACACCGAATACTAAGAAAGTAAAGAACGAGAAAAGCAGACTCAGGCTACTTGACGTAAGGAACTGTTCCACCCGCCGGTGGTCTTCAATGCGTTGCAGGAGGTCGCCCATCAGTTTGGTATCAAAGAACTTCATCGGCAGTTTCATCAGTTTGATGAAGAAGTCAGATATGAGCGAGATATTGATGCGGGTGGAGATGTGCAGAAGTATCTTGGAACGGATGAATTCGATGGTGGTACGGCTAAAAAGCAGCATCATTTCGGCCAATAGAACCAGCCAGATAAAACCGATGTCTTTGCCTCCGACACCTGTGTCTACAATGGCCTGGGTGAGGAAAGGAAAGACAAGCTGCAGGAGTGAACCGAGCAGCAGACCGAGTATCAATTGGGTGAAAAAACGGCTGTACTTCTTGAGATAGTTCCAGAGAAATTTCACACGATTTCTGTCCCGTACGGTTTTTGTATCTTTCTGAGCGTAGAATTGTTCCGTCGTATCGAAAATCAGTGCTATACCTTTCTCCTCACCTTCTGTCCTGGTACTTGCCCAATGTTCACAGAACTCTTTTTGGGTGTAGGTTACAAGCCCTTTGCCGGGGTCTGCCACATAGACGACATACTTCCCTTTCTTGTGCTTCTTTATCTTATAGACGACGACAAAGTGATTTTGATTCCAATGGACAATGCAAGGCATTGGAGCTTCTTCGGACAGCATTTCAAAACTCAGCCGTCCCCCAAGCGTCTTGAAACCTATGGCTTCTGCCGCCTTGCTGATACCTAAAAGCGAGACCCCGTTCTTGTCCAGACAACATAGTTCTCTTAATCTGTCTCGATCAAGATGCAAACCATAGTGCATCGCAATCATTGCTAGACACGATGCCCCGCAGTCCATAGAATCCAGTTGCTGTACGAGTTTCATTCTCCGGTACTTTTCTTTTTTTACAATCGGTCTGTCTCTTCTTGAATGGATGATCTGGCCTGGGATTTCGCTTTTGACCTTCCGAACGTGTATCGGAGCGAAAGGCCGATGAAACGGCTGTCTGCATTGGTGTCCATTACGATTCTTGCCCGCTGCATGTTCTGTACCCAGTTGTTGACCCTTGTGGTTTTGAATATGTCTTCTGCCTGCACGCTTATTCTGAGTCTGTTCTGGAAAAGGTCCTGTGTAAGATACAAGGAGAAATTGAAGGATGCCCTGTGGTAATAGAAGTCATTGTGCTGTGCATTCCGATAGGCCGCGGAGAGCATTGATGATGCTCCCTTCCACAGGGAAGTCTCAAGATTCGATTTCAGATACAGGCCTATGTCTTTGAACGTGGAGTAGACCACTCCTTCATAATTCATACGACTGGACGACAACATCAGCGTGGTGTTCCCCCTTATGTTTCCTGTCCCGTAGTTACACATCGTGTAAAGGACGAGACGGTGTACATGGGGTATGTTGTCATAGGTAAACCTGACCCTTTGCGTTCCATTCCGTTCTTCCAGTACCGCCACCTGGGCTTTCTTGTTGTGATACTGTTCATAGCTGACGGTCCCGGCAAAGATTCCTTTCTGTACGGAAAACGAGACAATGTCGACCAAGGCCGATTTCAACAAGGGGTTTCCGATGGAATACGACAACGGGTCTATGTAGACGCTTTTTACAATCAGCTGATTGTAAGTAGGTCTGTAAATCCGGCGGGAATAAGAGAGGCTCGCCTTCACGCTGCCATTGGCGGCGATGGACAGGTATGGGAAAAGATGATTGTAAACCGTATCTGAAACGACACGGTCGTTGTCGGAGGATTGGGAATGCTCTCTCTCATATCTCAGACCTGCCGCAAAAGAGACTTTTGCCGACGGTCTTTCTGAGATTGACATACGTGGCGAAGGACCTGGACTCCAATCTGGAATCCGGGGTGTCCTCATAACCGGAGAGATAAGTCCCCCGGTCTTTTATGCAGGAAATCTTCACTCCCAAGGCATAAGAGAGGAAAGAAAGCCTGGGGAGAAATCACCTTTCAGTCCGAATACATCGTAATGATCGGTGAAGTCCTGTGATACATTTCTGTTCGCCGCCCTTTCAGAAACATACTGATTGTTTTTGAGCGATGCCCCGTAGTAGTCCGCATAAATGCCCAGGAAACTGTTTTTCCCTTTGTTCGTGAAATATAATGACGGATTATGGTCTGTCCTTTTCATAGATGAATGAACGGAGACAGGCAGGGTCGTCAATGCCTGATGATCGGCTGACACAACGGAATAATCCTGCTCTTTCTCAATATTCTGTTCCGTGACGGACAGCCGGTAGCCTAAGCCAAGGGCTGTCTGCGGGCGGAAGTGATATTCTGCAGTCTGGCTGATATCCAGCAGATTGTGCCTGACCATGAGTTCGCTGAACCGGCTTGTCCGAAGTTCCTGCACATCCGACCAGACGTGTTTTTCTTCAGAGTCGTACTGAAGATTGCCGTTTGAAGAGAAACGGACATCCGTAAAAAGATCAAGCGACTTTATCCGGCTGTTTAATGTAACGGAACTGCTGTTGGAGAGCTTTCTTGCCATTGAGAACTTGTTTACGGCAGCAATATGAACGTAATCCTGGATGGCATCCCTGGTTGAAATGTTTATGACGGCATCATAATCTGCCGAATAGGCAGCAGATGGATTCCGGTCTATTGAAACAGACTTGATCTGACGTGACTGAAGAGCCTGTAATTCACTGACGTTCCGGACCGCCCTCCCGTTCAGGTTGATCAGCAGACGCGGTTTGCCCATTACACTGATTTTCCCGTTACCCGACACGACAAGCCCGGGAATGCGCCTTGCCACGTCGACAAAGGTTCCGGCGTTTTCAAGGCGGGTCTTTGCAATGTCGACCACATAAGAATCGCCTGAAAACCTCACCAACGGCCTGCGGGCTGATACGACGACCTCGCTTAATTCGGCAGGCTGACTGTCTAAGACGATTGCCCCGATGCTGACGACGTTCCCCTCCCTCTTTCCCAGGTCGAGAGAGAGGTAGGCCGGCACATAACCTAAAGAACTCACTTTTATCAATGCCGCTTCCTCCGGAAGTTCCATCTCAAAAGACCCTTCAAAGAAAGCACCGCCTGCCAGCATGGAGGAGTCTGCACGCAACGCCCTTACGTCAAACACTTCTATCGGATGCTCCAGAGAGTCGACCACCCTCCCCGAAATCCGCAATGCCTGGGCATTTACGTACAGAATGCCAAGGCAGAAAGCCATAATAAAAAAGAATGTTCTCCGCATAAGGCGTTGACTTTTCTCAGACGGAAGGAATCAGGATAAATTCCGTTTGCTTATACTTTCTCTGTCCATTTGATTTCCCATATTTCCATACTATTAAAATTTAAAAGAATCAGAACAGGATGTTTGTTCTGTACGATTACAGCGCAATATTATATAAATCATTTCATTTTTTTCCAAATCTTTCAGATGTTTTTTTCTCCAGAAGTATTGTTTTTTTCTGTCTTTTTCCTCCATTTTACAAGAAAGGATGGCGGCTCCGCCATTTCCTGAAGACCGGGGATGACGCAGGAATCCTTGTCGGATCCGCTCCCGCCAGAATCGGCGGATTTTTTTCTCATTCTACGCCTGTCTTTTGATCATCACTCTTTAGCGTCCTGTCTCGCTTTATCTCTTTATGCGTTCCTTTTTGTAAAGTGTAAGTAATATCTATGCCGACGGCTCTCGCTCGCATAAAGTTCGTTTGTGAACCGGAAAAATGATGGGAAGCAGGTTTTGCTCTCTGATTTCAGTGAACTTGTCAAATGGAGAGTTGATGACTGCTCTGACATTTAACGCATTCTTCAAGAAGGACTTACTGATGCTGCATGAATAGATGTTAAAGCTATGTGATCTGTTCCAGATAGGATGCATGTTCAGATAATTGCCGTACTGCAGGCTTAGCGTCCATTGGTTCTTCAATGAAACGTCGCACATGAATGTGATATTATACGATTTCCCATCATCACAGGCACCCGCATAGTCTTTCATTCTATACCATCCAAAGTCGCCCGTCAATGTCAAAGACAGAGGCAGAACAGGCTTGTAATTACCATAGAAATTCATTCTATAATCATTCAGGGAGTTTATATTCATATATTGACTCAGATACCGGTGGTATTCTTCTGAATAGCTTGGGTACAATACAATCGGGCGGTTTTGATGTTTGTATGTGAATCCGCAAGACAAGAACACCGTATTGGAATACGTCATGTATGAAGCGTCAACTGTATTGATGTAGGAGCTTTCCAGTTCCGGATTCCCCATTTCCGCTTTATATTGAGAAGAGAATGTCTTAAAGGGATTAAGCATGAGAATGTCAGGGCGCACCATTCCGCCGTTATACGAAAGGGACAGAGAGGAGTTCCCCCTTTGATACGAGATGCCTATGTACGGTATCATGTTCCCGAAAGTCTTTGAGAAGCCTGCTTCTTCCATCTTGGGAAACAGCATTTTCATATGGGTGTATTCCCACCGGAGCGATGTGTCAAAAGTAAAGTCCTTGACACTGAGTGAATAGGACGCATAGGCTGCAGAAACATCCTGTCGGTAATGGATCTGATCTAAAGAAGAACTTTCGTCTTTTTCCGTCACCCATTCATTGTTTTGGTTCAGAAGAAGCATTTCCGTGTCAATGGCTCCTTTCCTGAAAATCTGCTTCCCTCCTATCTGCAGGAATTGAGCATCATTGTCTACCAGAGTGATGCTTGCCGTAAGGCTATGCTCATTTAAGCCTCCGTGCGTTTTGTTCCGGATCTTCTGCTCACTGTCCGTGTTGTCAGTATATGTCTGATTGAAGTTCCTGATATCCGGATTGTAAGTATAGCGATAACCAGCCATCCAGTGTTCCTTGCTTTTGTCTTTTCGGAACATTTTCCTGTAAAGAAGGTTGGTCTCAAAAGTCCCCGCTGTATTGTTGTGCTCAGAAAGAAAAGCCGTATGAAGCGGCTCAGTCAATTTCCGGTCTGTAAACGTCTGACTCCAATCGGTACTCATGTCGGTTTGTTTTATCATTGCATGCCCGTCAACATACAGACTGTTCAGACTGTCTATATTAAATACCATCATCGTCCTTAATGTATGGGTTCTCCATTTGCCATCGGATATTCCGCTTGCAGTATTCTGTTGATAGGAATCCGGAGTAGAGTATATACCGGATGACTCTACCGGTTTGATTTCTCTGTCCGTCATAACTGTAGTTATATCCCACTAAAAAATCGATCTTCTTCTGCGTACCTACTAGACTTATTCCGGCACCGGCTTTAGGGAAGAGTATTGGAATTGCCGTTAAGAGTGAGCGACCAGTTGTTGAAATGATGCCTGGAAGTGATGATGTTGATGACGGCATCTCCGGTCTCACCGTCATATCGTCCATCCAGACGGGTGATGACCTCTACCTTCTCAACGGTAGATACCGGGAAGGAACTCAGTACTGTCTGTGGATCGTATTGTGCCATGCGGTAAGGCTTTCCGTTCAGATAAATGGAGTAAGCTGAACTTCCCTTGACTGTTATGTTCCCGTTAGGAGTAACATTGACCAGCGGTACGTGATTAATCGCATCCAGCAGATTCAATGCCTGGACACCTGCATCCTTGGAAATGTCATATACAATCCCTTTATCAGTAAGTTTTATCATTCTTTTCCGGGCGAAAACGGTTACTCCTTCTAATTCTTTTGTATTTGCCGACAATGATATGTCTAAAGACTGATGCTGGATGATTTTTATATGTCTTTGCAGTTTATCGTATCCCAACAAACCGAACAGGATGTCATATTCTCCATCCGGCAATTCAACCTGACATGTACCAGCTGTATCCGAGAAGCACACAAGAGAGTCATGAGTACTTCGTATGTCAATTTGCACGTAAGAGAGAGGTTCACCACTATGAGAATCCTTGATGTGGATAATCAACTGGCTGTTTTTCCCATCAGCTTGCATCACATTGCCAAAAAGCAGGAATAGCAGTATGAAAAATATCGATTTTATCTTCATGATTTCTTTATTTTGGAATGGATCTTAACATATTTATCGCTTTCTCTTTATAAGCGCAATATTACGGAAAAATACTTTAATTTGCAAAATCTTTTTGATGTTTTTTTCATTTAAAAAAACATTATTTTACTGTCTTTTTCCTCCATTTTACAACAAAGGATAGCGGCTCCGACATTTCCTGAAGACTGGAGGATGACGCAGGAATCCTTGTCGGATCCGCTCCCGCCAGAATCGGCGAGAGGCGTTTTTTTCTAGTCCCCGGCTTGTCCTTTGTCCCTGACCTTTCACCTCCGCATGAGATGAAAGCTGCGGCAGAGAGATTCTTCTTCCTGTGCTGACTGGAAGAACCGGCGGCGACGGGGATTGGGGACGAATGCGGAAGGGAATGCAATGCGCTTATATTCAGACATATAAATCGGATGCTGAAAAGAGAAGTCTTGCAGGAAGACAAACAGGCGTTACTTGGCTTCCAAACAGGCGTTAGTTGAGGTGTTAGTAGGCCTTGGTTGGCAGGCAAGCAGGCGTTGGTTGGAAGTGTTAGTTGGTCTTGGTTGAGGTGTCAGTAGATTAACCATGTCTCTGTGCGTAGTGTCGCCGACATAAAGGCATTCCGAATCCGGGGCAAAGCGAGGGGGTGAACTCCTCCAGAATTGCTTTTTGAAGTCTGTTATGGGATCCGGGATCAAACGTTTTTCCCATTTACTAATGTTCTGATTCTTGTTTCTTTGCAAATATATGCAAAATCGCACTCTTACGTGATTTTTCTTGCTAAAAAGTTTGTATTATCAATGATTATTCGTATCTTTGCAGCACGAGAACCCGCCAAGCCTCTCAACGATGCTCAAATGTGCGGGTCGTTTTTGTTTTTATGGGTATATGGCAATAAGAATTCCGTTTATAAAAACATATTCCACTCCCCATGAGTTAGTGCAGCTACTCAAAACAAGAGGCATGGAGATAACCGATGAAGAAAAGGCTCAGCATTATCTTTCCCACATCGGTTACTATCGTTTGTCTGCCTATATGTACCCATTGCTTTCCATTCCCAAGGAGCAACATCTATTCAAGCAAGGAGTAACTTTCGGTAAGGTTATGATGTTGTATCGCTTTGACAAGAAGCTACGCCTACTATTGTTCAATGAAATTGAAAAGATAGAGGTCGCAGTGCGTTGCGCTATCGTCAACTTTGGAACTGAAATGACAGGTAACCCTTTTTGGATAACTGATGCCAACAATTTCTCAAATCCGTCCAAGTTCAATCGCTCTATACGTCTTATAGAAGATGAACTGAACCATACAAAAGAGGATTTCATCAACCATTTCAAAGAGACATATACCAATCAGTACCCACCTTCATGGATGCTGACCGGGATATTGCCATTTGGTGTAATCACTAATATTTATTCTAACATCAAGAATAAGAAGATAAAGAAGCGTATTGCACAGTCATTTGGCTTGCAAGTTGCACCTTTTGAATCTTGGTTTACCATTATCACTGTAACAAGAAACTCATGTTGTCATCATGCACGTGTATGGAATAGGGTGTTCTCTATTCGTGCTACCATGCCAATTAGAATGTCACGTCCTTGGATTACCTTGCAAACGGATCCTTTGAAAGTGTACTTTGACATGTGCATCATCAAGTACTTCCTCGACATCATATCTCCAAATAATGATATGCTTGATAAGATGAACACACTCTTTGCAACGTTCCCTGAAATAGATAAGTCTGCCCTTGGAATTCCCGTCGGTTGGGAAAACGAACCACTATGGGAACAATAGGTATGTGGAGTGACTACCGATCGCTTCATCAGCCTCATATTTTTGTAATTCTGGGTGTAACAGAAAAATTAAATACGTTAAATATTCATCTTTTCGTATCTAAACGGAATCCATACCGTAACTTTTTCTATCGTTTAGAGCGTATAATACTGATAATCAGCTTATAGTAGATACTACGCCTGTCTTTTGATCATTACTCTTCAGCGTCCTGTCACACTTTACCTCTTCTATGCGATTTTTTTTTGCATAGACAAGCGGTAATGCCGTTTTTTTATCTTCCTGTTTTGAAGTCCGGCTGTTTTACGCAGTCGTTTGCGGGATGGATTTCAGGAAGGAATGTCCGTTGCAGGGCAGGGGAGTCATGGGCTGCCGGGTGATTAAAATTTGTTAAATGCCATGGGCGTGATAAGTATTCGTCCGCATCAGGTTGTTTGGTATATAGATGGCGGCAGAATCGGTCCATCCGGCTATGTACCATGCTGCCCGCCGTCGTCCCGTCCTGTTGCGGACTTCCGTGGAACGGCAGCCTGCCGGCAGGGACAGGGAAATCTACAGACGTGGACCTGACGGATGTGAGCAAACTGAAAACCTGAACCGCACGGCCGTCTATGAAACAAGGTGGAAAGGAAAGCGGATGTGAACAGACCGAGTACCTGAACCGTATGGCCGTCTATATAATAAGGTGGGAAAGGAAAACGGAATTTCGTGTACAGACAGAACGGAACAAGTCAATAAAAACAAATAATGTCCAAAAACCTAAACCGGATGAAAATCTTTAAGGAAACAAAGCAGAAGCATCTGTATTTCTCGGCTGCCTTTGCTTTTTCGCTGGCACTGGCTCCCGCCGGTGCCTATGCAGGGTCGAACGCCAGAGCTGCCGCGGTACAGGCTGTGCAGCAGAACGGCAACCACAAAGTGACGGGCCGTGTCGTCGATTCGACCGGTGAACCGCTGATCGGCGCCACCGTCCTCGTCGAGGGTACCACGAACGGTACCGTCACCGACATCGACGGCAACTTCACCATCAACACCCCCTCGAATGCGAAGCTCGTCTTCTCTTACATCGGCTATGTCGACCAGTCGGTTGCCGTCAACGGCAAGAACACCATCGACGTGACGCTGAAGGAAGAGAGCAGCCTTTTGAAGGAGGTCGTCGTGACGGCCATGGGTATCCAGCGCAAGGAAGAGTCGCTGACATACGCCACGCAGAAAGTGAAGGCGGAAGACCTCATGAAGGTTCAGGACCCGAACGTTGCCAATTCCCTTGAGGGCAAGGTGTCCGGTCTGACGATTACGCCGAGTGCCGGCGGTGCCGGCGGTTCGACGAAGATTGTTCTCCGCGGTGCCAAATCCATTCTGGGCAGCAGCTCGCCGCTGATTGTCGTCGACGGTGTGCCGATGACCAACGATGCCCGCGGCAAGCGCGACATGGCTGGCGAAGGCTTTACGTATGCCGGTATGTCCGAGGGTTCCGATCCGCTGTCGCTGATCAACCCCGACGACATCGAGTCGATCAACGTCCTCAAGGGTGCCAATGCGGCGGCCCTTTACGGTTCTGTTGCTGCCAACGGTGTCGTGATGATCACCACCAAGCGGGGCCGCGAGGGCAAGCTCGACATCAACGTCACATCGAACATCACCTTCGACTCGCCTTTGCTGACACCGAAGATACAGAACACATACGGTGCCACGATGAACGGCAACACCATCCAGGCTGACGGATGGGGACCGAAGATCGGCTCGCTGGCCGACAACCAGCTGACGATGAGCTCCCCGCTGAACTCCACCAACTTCCAGTCGGGGGCGATGCATGACATTCACCTGCGCAACCATGCCCAGGACGACGTGAAAGACTTCTTCCGTACGGGTGTGACGACCAACAACTCCCTGTCGCTTTCCGGCGGTACAGAGAAGATGACGACTTACTTCTCCATGGCGAACAGCCATTCTACAGGTCTGTTGCGCAACAACAACTATAACCGCAACACTTTCAGCCTGCGCCAGAGCTACCGTTTCTTCAACCGTCTGAAGGTGGACCTGTCGCTGAACTATGCGCAGACCATCACGCGCAACCGTCCGGGCGGCGGTACGGTGGGCAATCCGCTTTATCACCTCTACCTCACGCCCCGCAACGTCGACATGGACTACTACCGCAACAACTACGTCACACAGGACGGCAAGTGGCTCAGCGGTCCGCAGAACTACTACGAGCTGTCCGGGGGAAGCTACAGCTATACGACAGACCAGGCGAAGCTCCAGGGTCCGCGTCAGAACTGGGCGTTCATGAACGCTGCCAACAACAACCCCTACTGGCTCATCAACATGAACCAGAGCAAGCAGAAGGAGGACCGCATCTGGGGTACCATCTCGGGGAACGTAGACATCTACGACGGGCTTTCCTTCCAGGCACGTATCAATTATGATCACACCCGCTACAAGTCGACGAGCAAGCGTTACGCCACGACTTTCCTCCCGGCATCCATGGAGGACTACGGCCGCTTCTGGGATTCAGACTCGAAGACGACGGAGATCTACATCGACTACCTGCTCAACTACAACAAGACTTTCGGCGACTTCGACCTCTCAGCGACAGCCGGATGGGTGGGACATACCATCAAGGGTGAATACAAGGGGACGGATGTCATCGCTACCTATTATGACCGTACGCTGCAGAAGCTGCCTACGAAGGTGAACTACTTTGACACCAGTGCCGGCGGCATGGGCGCGACATCAAGCTCGAAGTCGTCGAACTGGGACCGTGCATGGCTCGCTACGGCGCAGATGGGATGGAAGGATATGGTGTTCGTCGATGCTTCCTACCGCCGCGACTGGTACCGTCCGTTCCGTTACTTCAAGCTCAGCGGCATTTCCAATACCGACAACTACGGCTATTTCGGCATCGGTGCCAACGCCATCCTGAGCAAGCTCCTCAAGCTCCCCGAGCCGGTCAACTACCTGAAGTACCGTGCCTCCTACTCCGAGGTGGGTAACTCCATCCCCAACATCGCCTACAACGCCGTGAGCACGAACCTGCAGACCGGTGCCATCAACGGCAGCAACTATGCGCAGTTCGTCGATCCGCGGCCGGAGAAGACCCGCTCTTTCGAGACAGGTGTAGAGAGCCTCTGGTTCAACAACCGGCTGAGCTTCGACCTCACCTATTACAACGCTACCATGAGCCACCTCTACATGACGGCGGCGACGGGTACAGGTCTGACGAAGAACATGAACTCTGCCAAGGTGCGCAACCAGGGCATCGAGATGACCCTCGGCTACGACTTCAAACCGGTTAGCTGGCTGCGCTGGCGCACGTCGTTCAACCTCTCCTACAACAAGAACAAGATTCTCAAGACCGCCTACGACGAGCAGGGCAAGGAACGGCTCATCGAGCAGAAGGTCGGCGGTGTACACGTGAAGTACATGGAAGGCGGTTCGATCGGCGATATGTACGTGCCCGACTTCGACCGTGACGAAAACGGACACATCAAGCTCAATTCGCTCGGTCAGCCGCAGTTCGACAAGAGCGGAAAGCTGAAGTACATCGGCAACATGAACGCCAACTGGCAGATGGGATGGAGCAACACCTTCACCTGGAAGGACCTCTCGCTGTCGTTCCTCATCAACGGACGCATCGGCGGCAAGGTCATCAGCCTTACGGAGCAGCAGCTCGACTACTACGGCTACTCGCAGCGTTCGGCAGATGCGCGCCTCGAGGCGGAGAAGAACAACATCGTCGCAAAGGACTACGGCAATGTCCCGGGCATGATGCTGCCTGACGGCAGCGGGCGCATTGTTCCCGTGCAGTCATACTATCAGGCAATCGGATCGGCAGACAGTCCCGCAGACTACGTCTACAACGCAACGAACTTCCGTATGCGCGAGCTGTCGCTGGGCTACACCTTCCGCAACCTCTTCGGCATGAACCGCAACCTCGCACTGTCGTTCATCGCCCGCAACCTGTTCTTCATCTACAAGGACGCACCGACCGATCCGGACGTTTCTCTCTCGACAACCAACGGACTGGGAGCCTTCGAGCTGTTCAACACGCCGTCGACCCGCTCCTACGGTTTCTCCTTGAAAATGAATTTCTAAACCCAACGATTAAAACCTAACGACAATGAAACTGAAAAATATAGGAACAGTCCTGGTTCTCTCTGTTGCCGGACTGACACTGAACTCCTGCCTGGACTTCGATGTCACGGGTGCCGAGTTCAACCAGACGACACAGAATGAAAAGAAGGTGGTACGGCAGGGGAAGGTCGACTCACTTAATTACCGTGTCAGCATTACGCAGGAACAGTATGAAGCCTTGTATGGCAAAGTCAAGACAAACCTTGCGACAGCCTTAGGCGGTGTATATGCCATTCGAGGCGGAAAGGAAGGGGCGCCTCCCAGTTCCCCATCAGTACCAGTATCTGTCTACATTCTATCAGGATGCCTTTGCACAGTACGGTGTCATCCCTCATGTCAATTACCCCTACTCCGGTATCAACATCGTGTCCTCTTCGGCCATCGACCTGAAGGCTTACGGCGGTGCATACGGTGCCTACCAGACTGCGACGAAGGCTTTGGTCCCGTTGCTGAACATGGAGGAAATAGATTCTCTTCCGGAGCTGAAGGCGACTTATCTGCTCTTCCTCGACTTTGCAAGCATCGAGTGTGCGGACAACTACGGCCCGATGCCTTACCAGGACCTGAAGACGAACAAGCAGGAGCGTCCTTTCACATACGACGATGTGGAGACGATCTACAGTACGGTAGAGGCTAACCTTGACAGCATTGTGAAATGTTACGATTATTATCAGGCCAGTCGCCCGCAGTGGTATAAGGAGAAGATCCAGCGTGCCCTGACCGATTACTGCAAGTGCAATGCTGCTGTTCAGGATGGCGGTTTCCAGAGTCTGGATGCTTTCAAGCGTTTTGCCAATTCGCTGAAACTCCGCATGGCGATGCACATCGTCAAGGTGAATCCGTCGAAAGCAAAGCAGTGGGCCGAGGAGGCTGTAGCAAGTGGCGTCATCGAGACAGAAGATCAGGAGATGTTCTTCAGCCAGACGATAACAGGTAACAGCAATCCGATGATAGACCTCTGGAACTCCTGGAATGATATGCGTATGGGTGCCGGTTACGAACAGACGCTCCGCGCTTTCGACCATCCGTTCCTCAAAATGCTGTTCACAAAGAACACGAGAATTGCCAACAGCAAGGACGATTCAAAATCGCTGGAGGCTGACACGAAGGTATGCGGCATCCTTGCCGGTGCTCATGTCGGTCAGGAACAGGGCTCGTCTTCCAATCCTTATAACGGATTCTCAAAACTTGTCCAGAAGAGTATGGGCAATGCTCCGCTTTATCTGATGAAACTTTCCGAGGTATGTTTCCTCCGTGCCGAAGGTGCTGTGAGAGGATGGAGCATGGGCGGTTCCGCACAGCATTTCTATGAGCAGGGTATCCGCGAGGGTAACGTCATGGACCGGAAGTTACAGCTGAGACCTTACCGCGGTATGTATGAGCTGCTGTTGACAACTATCTGCAGCTCGAAAAAGCCCATCCGTTTACTTATGTAGATCCGACAGGCAACGATGCCGACCATGTAAGCGAGATCACCGTCGGTGTGAAGTGGAATGAGAGCGATGCACCGGAGGTGAAGCTGGAGAAGATCATCACCCAGAAGTACATTGCAGGTTTCCCCAACAGCCTTGAGGCATGGGTCGACCTCCGCCGCACCGGCTATCCGCGCCTGTTCAAGATGTTGAACGTACAGGATGGTGACGGCTCTCTGAAAGAGGGCGACATCGTACGCCGTCTTCCGTTCCCTGACACTTCCGACCCTGCTACGCTCAAGGACGTTGAGGCTACGGGCCTGAAGGCACTTGGCGGAGCCGACAAGGAAGGAACACGCCTGTGGTGGGATGTTGAAAAGTCGAACTTCTGATAGGAACTAATCTACGACCTCACCCTGGTCTTGAGTGAGACCAGGGTGACAGTTGAGAATGAATTATAACAAAAACTTAATTTATTATTCAAATGAGAAAAAACTACTCTTGCAGCTTTGCTTCTCACTGCATTGCTCAGCGGTTCTCCCGCAAATGTAAATGCACAGAACTATGATTTCAGCAAGGTTGACTGGACAAAGATGACCGAAGTGTTCTACAAGGCACTGGCAGCGGGTAAGCAATACCCTTCTGACCAGGAGATCATGGCACTTTGGCATTTCCAAGGCCGACTTGGAATTCATGCGTTCGCACGTTCGGCAGCGTTCGCTCGTTGACAACAAAAGCCGATTGAACCCGAACACATTTTCCGGTCGTAAGCTTTGGATGAATACACCGATGGGGAGTGGCTCCGGTAACGATGCCGGCTATCCTACAGGTATTTTCCACAGCGATGTTTTCTCTCTCTGTGGAACTATACAGCCATGTGGGGTTCTTGGAATCACGGCATTGGCCAGGTTCCCGGATCATGGACGGATGCAGCACACAAGAACGGCTGCGATATGCTGGGCGGAACGGTATTCTTTGATGCTTCCCATAATGACAACACCGCATATTATGTATGGACACGATTTGCAAGTACGCAGGATGCTACTTCTGTGGCATACAAAGGCTATCGCTATGTGAAGCCGCTTGTAAACATGCTTAAATACTTTGGCGTAGACGGTATCAACATCAACTGGGAGACAGGAACGCCCCAGACAACAGTAGAGTTCCATAAAGCCTGCTATGCTTATGCGAAGAGCATTGGTTTCAACAACTTCCACATCGGTCTTTATACGACGAACAGTTCCCTGACCTCGGGTAATATCAGCTATCTTTATTCACAGAATGACGAGCAGGCTGCTGATGCCATGTTGAACTATCATGGTGAGGATTATGCCTCTTCCAATGGTGCCCAGGCCATAAGAAGCAATCCGAAACTCCGTGCATCCGGCTTATGGCAGGGCTTCTGGATTGTCGGAATGGATCACGGATGGACTTCGCTTGATGAAGATGAGAATGCAAAAGAGGTCAACCTCTGCCTGTGGGGAGAGCACAAAGACAGTCGCTTCTGGAGTTATAACTCAGGTGCAGGGACCATGGAACAGCAGGAGAACTACCAGAGCTTCCTTGAGCGTGCTTTCTCCGGCGGCAACCGTAATCCGCTGAAGACTCCCAAGTATTAATGATGAAGGGAACAAGATGGAATGGCAGGGAACGACTCCTCCATTGTCTACCTTGCCGGTTTTGCCACCTGGATTCCTGAACGTTCATCCGTAAGCGGCAAGCTGCCGTTCTATACCCACTTCAACCTCGGTAACGGCGACCGTTACAACTACCGCGGCAAGAAGGCTTCCGGTGCCTGGTACAATATGTCTGTACAGGACATTGCGCCGACTTATCGCTGGCTGACGCTTGAAGCAGGACAGCCTGTTACAAAGACCGCCCGTACGAGTGACGCCATCACGGTGCAGTTCTCTCATCAGGATGCTTTCATAGGCGGTTCCTGCCTGCAGTTAAAGGGTAACGCCTCAAAGGCTACGGATATTATCCTCTACAAGACAGACCTTACTCCTAATGATGCAGCTACTTATGCACTGATAGCTGTCAAGGGTGCCGGTGAGCGTGCCGAGGCTTCTGTTGCGAGCAACCTCAGCCTCATTCTTGAGGTGAATGGTACATGGAAAGAGTATGCTGTTCCTGACAACAAGGGAAAAGCGTGGGAAGAGCATCGTATTCCATTGCATCTTAATACGTCAGACAAGATTTCTTATGTAGGTCTCCGCGTCAAAGGCGGTACAGACGGATATAATATGTATGTCGGCGAAATCCAGCTCAATGATGGAAACAAGCAGACTCCTAAACCTGTAGGCAACCTGGAAGTGGTAAAGACCGGCGAAACGCCATCATCAATGGACCTGAAGCTGAACTGGGATGTAACCGTCACCCCTGATAACTTCGGTCTGGCTTACAATGATGATGCCAACATCGATCACTTTGAAATCCTCTTCAAGGACGGCGAGAACGGCAAGGTGAAGGAAATAGCCCGTACAACACAGTGGGCGACTTTCGTTCCGGCTGTCAGCATGGAAGGTGTAACCAGCCCGTACATCGGTGTTGTTGCTGTTTCAAAGGATTTGAAGACGTTGTCCGATCCTGTATGGAAGTCTGTCGAGAAAGGCAAGGACCTCCAGGAAGATCCTTTCGGAACTTACGGACAGTCTTCTCTCAACGTGAATGCAGAGGGCTACAAGGCCGCTATCAATCTGCGTGGTGTAGAGCACTTCAAAACCGAGGGTGCTACGCAGGATATCGATTACACGCTGACTTATGATCAGTACAAGGCGGAAAACAATGACGGTAAGGCGACTTATCTGAACTATCATCACATTAAGGATAAAGTTCTTAGGTTACCCAGGGACAGCAGATAAAGTTCCATCTTAAGGGCTTTAACGGTGAGACAATCAATGGAGGTCGCAGCAAGGACGACTGCCGTTACTGTTTTGTAGGCGGCTGGATGGACTTCGACGGCAGCGGTACATTCAACTATGGCAAGGGTGTTGTCGAGCAGCCCTTCTGGATGCCGTATTATGACCAGAGAACCGACCAGGAGAACTTCCAGTTCGACGAGTCTTCAAAGGACGGCACGGAGCCTTATGGCGAGCGTGTATTCCGCCACGGTTCACTCCGTAAGGGAAATCCTTGTCTGGTAAAGGGCGACGGTCTCAAGGGAACTATCTCTATTCCTGAAGATGCTCATGTAGGCAAGAGCCGTCTGCGCATCGTGTATTCTGATGCTTGGTTTGCAGGTCAGTTCAGTCCTACGGCCAACACGAACAAGGGTTATACACTGGATATTGATGTAGTTATCCTCGGTAATGAGTCGAAACAGCGTGGTACCAAAGATCTGCATGACAAGGGTGAGCCTGATGACTGGAATGTTGTAACCGAGATTACAGATGTCGCTGCTGATAATTCAGGTTCCGTACGGGTCGTTGACGGAAACTGGTCTTCAGAGGTGTCAAGTCGGCTACTGTCTATACTGCTGACGGAATGTTGGTAAGAAGCCTGACGAGACCGACTGTTCTCCGTGGCAACGAACTTGGAAGAGGCGTATTCCTCATCAAGGCTGACGGGTCTAAGGTAACCAAGGTGATCCTTTAATGCTCCTGTGAGTATGAAAAGCAATTATTGATAATCAAATTATAAGCTGGGATGGCAGTGCCTGCGTGAAAGGCGCTCCATCTCAGCTTATATCGTTTCAAGCCAGATCTATTATTAAAGTCACCGGCATCTTCCATGATGCATGGTATATTACTTACTAAACATTTTAAACCTATGAAGAAGAAGACTTTACTACTTTCTCTGCTCCTGTTCCTGGGAGTATTCAGCGGCAGTGCAAAGGATTTCTATGAGTTTGACAATGTTACGGCAATGTCTATACTCAACCTTTTCCTGCAGGCAAAACAAGAGGGATATAATTATCCTTCCTTAGAGGAGTTCAAGAGCATTGGCATCTCTGCGTCTGATATTGAGTTCATCCGTTCCCATGTCCGCCGCAGCGAACTGGTCAATGTCGACGACCGGCTCTATCCGGCTCTTTACAAAGACCGCCAGATGTACATGTGCCTCCCGATGGGCAATGGTACACAAGGCTCACATGGCTATCCTACCAATGAGATGGGCAAGACGGATGTATGGACCATGTGGAACTACACTGCGACTTTCGGATCATGGAACCATGGATTCTTCCAGGCACCGGGTTCGTGGGCAGATGCCGCGCATAAGAACGGCACACGCCTGATGTCGGGCATGATGTTCTTTGAATCCATCTTTGGCGGGGCGGATGATACTCCATGGGTGAACTTCATCTCAAAAAAGAACGATGACGGAAGCTATGCTTACGTGGAGCCGCTGATCAACGCCCTCATGTTTTTCGGACATGATGGCATAGTCTATAACTGGGAGGCCCGGAATTACGACAATGAAAATGTCATCGCTTTCCACAAGGCACTCTATCAGGAAGCTAAAAAACGCCATCTTACGGATTATGGATCGCTTATCTATACATTAAGTGCCAATCTGAGTGCCAGCAATGCTCCTGTTGTCTATGGAACGAAAGAAGAACCTGTTCATGAACTGTTCCTGAACTATTCGGGTGGTGCCATTGCTCCCGGTGCTCCCAGTTCATACGCTTATGCACAGAACACCTGTGGCGATGCCAGCCGTCTTTATGCGGGTGTGCATATCGCAAATGTCGGTGACCGCAACTGGTCAGAACTGGAAGAAGCCGGTGCAGAGAAAATCAATGTCGTCGCATGGGGAGAACACACCTGCAATCAGCTTTATTCCCATACTTCAGGGGCTGACGACAACGAATGGCAGACGAACTACCAGAAGATGCAGGAGCATTTCTTCTCTGGCGGTAACGGAAACCCTGCCAGCCTTCCGGGTGAGAGATCCAGATGAGGCTTCCTACTCTGATGGAATGAAGAGATTCTGCGGTATTGCCAAGTGGATGCCGGAGCGTTCAGCAATCAGTCGGCCGTTCTTGTCTCACTTTAACTTGGGTAACGGTGCGTTCTATTATGACAAGGGTGTGAAGACAACTGTCGGCGGATGGTATAACATGGCAGCACAAGACCTTGTTCCGACTTACCGCTGGCTGGTTTACAATGCGGGATCAACTCAGGTGAATACCGCCCTTACCCCCTCGTTCACCCATGAAGACGCTTACGTGGGTGGTTCTTGTCTGAAACTGGCTGGCAATGTCACTGGAAATGGTGCAGACGTTGTTCTCTACAAGACAAGTATCGATGCTGCTGCACAGACGAAGGCCGTTCTCGCATTGAAGAAACTTTCAGGAGATGCCCGGTTGTCACTCCTCATCCATACAGGTAATGTCTGGAAGGAATTTGCAGTCGGGGAAACAGCGAACGACTGGAAAGAAACCACACTCGATCTCAGCTCGCTTTCCGGCAGCAAGATTGACCGCCTTGGATTCCGTGTGAAAGGCAATGCCAACCTGCTTGTCGGCAAATTGGCCCTGGTCAATGGGCAGGTCATTCAGCCCGCCAAGATAAAAGAGTTTGTATCAGCCGAGTCCGTTTCCGAGTCTCTGAATGATGTTACACTGAAACTCTATTGGACAGTAGAAGGGAAGGTTGATGCGTATGGCCGCTCGTACAATGAAGACAACAACATAGACCATTTCGAGATTTTCATGATGAAGGACGGGAAGCCTGTTGAGGTAGGGCGTACAAGTCAGTGGGCTACGATAGCTTCACACCTTCCTTTCACAGCAGCTGATGCACCTCTGAAATCGGTGTCCGCTCGGTTTCTACCGACCTCACAACGGCTTCTGAAATCGTATGGCGTGAGGTACAGAAAGGGGAACCTGATGAAGTGATTGATCCTTCGGACACATCAGGACAAGGTCCTTATTACAAGGTCAACTTCAACAAGAAAGCCCCGCACGAGCGTGAGGACCGGTACGTTATGCATGTAGGTCTGTACGACTATTCTACTGGTCAGGACGGGTCGCTCCAGCAATACCCTGACAATGACTTCTCTGCACGTATCACAAAACAGTTCTACCTGGACAAGACTGACGAGGTGGTCTTCAACGTTACCGCAGGTGAGACCTATCGTCCCTACCTGGCTTACCATGGTCTGTGGATGAGCGGATATGCTTTCATCGACTGGAACAATGACGGTCAGTTCACAGCAGATGGACTTACATTTGACTCTTCCGGGAAACCCTCCAGGACAGATAACTGTGAGGTTGTCAGCTTCTCGGCACACAGCAAAAATGACTATAACTGGTATAACAGCAACGGAAAGGTATTCCCAAAGAGCACACAGTTCCCGAAGGATAATAACATTCAGAACTGGATGGGTTCATTCCGTGTACCGGCCGATGTCCAGCCGGGTCTTTACCGTATGCGTTTCAAGCTCGACTGGAACAGTCTTGATGCAGGCGGAAGCGATGAAATCCGTAAAGACGGCGGTGACATCGTTGATGTCCTTGTAAACGTTCAGAAGCCTGATGCCAAAGTGAAAGTCGGTGCCAAGGCTCAGAACGGACAGGTTGAGTTGGGGGCATTGAAGCTCGATGAAACAATGAATGGTCTGGCAGAAGCTAATCATGACCTTGCTGTGAGATTCATTCCGGAATCCGGCTACAATATTGCCGGTGTCACGGTCAAGTATGGTTATAATCTTGACAATGCGTCGGGTGTCGATGCAGTCGGCAACCGTCAATGGTGGTTGAAGAAGGAGCAGACTACAACGGCCGATTATACCATTCCCGCAAAGTCTGTCATGGGCAATGTCCTGGTCATGCCGGCATTCATCTTGGCAAATGGTATCGACACTGTTACAGTGACGGAAGCCGAGGCGCAGGCTAATGACATCTACAACCTCAATGGACAGCTTGTACGCCGGGCAGGCAGCAGACGACAGTTGCCACATGGCGTATATGTCATGAAAGGGCACAAGGTCGTCCTGTAAAAGGATTCCCTTGTTTGCGGCTGGAGAATTATAGATACAGAGAATATCAGCGGACTTAAATGACAGACTATAGGGTACAGAAGTCCATTCTCTCATATCTGTCCGCTGTTATTATCTGTCCAGAGGCTTACAGACCGTGAAGGTGATCGAGAAGTAATCCGTATGATGAGGTATGGGGAGAACAGCTCTTCTGCAATGGTATCGGAAGAGCCGGTCTCCTGGTAAAGCCTCGGGGAGTGTACTTCTGATGAAGTCTGGGATGGGGCGTACAGATGACTTCCGCAGGCCCCGTCCTTTTAAAAGAAACAACCCACTAATGAACTTGCCGGACCGGGCAAGAGGCTGCCAGTGCAGCCTCTGCCCGGTCCCTTTTTAGTGCAGAACGGTGCTGGCCTGTTGTCAGTGTAAGTTGAGAATCGGATACGAAGGGAGAGAGTTGATGAAGGAAAGGGATGGAGTGGGGAAAAAGAGAGAAAAAGAGGGGAAAAAGAGGGGAAAAAGAGGGGAAAAAGAGATAGAAGATGATTGCTGCTCCGTAAACTTTCCTGTATTGAAGTCAGTTACAGGTATCTCGTGTTTAGGGACGCATGAATGACACGGTCTTGGTACACCCGTCTATGTGTTGCAGCCTGTCACGTGTTGCGTTGCAGCCCATCACGCAGGGTGCCCGTCGGTCGGCACCGTCCGTGTTGAGGCTCGGCTCCTTATAATTATGTTGCTGGTTTAATGTGTAGAGTGGGTGCAGCGTCATGCCGCAGACGGGATGCGGTGGCCCTTACGCAGCCGTTTCAGCAGCCACAGGTAGGCGGGGGCGAGGAAGAGGTCGGCCATCATCCATGCCACCGGGTCGGCATAGCAGACACCCAGCCACGCCCATGCCGGCACCAGCCAGAGGCTCACGCCGCATTGGCGATCACCTCCTGCTCGCCTCCGTTGACGAAGAGCATCATCATTTCGTCGGCGAAAGGATAGATGACGGCGACGGTCAGGACGAAGTAGACCATCATGATGCCCATACGAAACAGAGATGTCTGGTCCGGACTATGCGGATAACTGTGGAGACAGCCTCGGACAGTCCCGGACAGTCCCGGTCCGCCGGCATCGGCTGATTTGGCAGTTCCGAAAGTTTTTCGTAATTTTGCAGGAAAGAGGAAGGGGGCAAGCAGAGTCTCCCGCATTCCTCCCATAAACATTTCAAGAAAACAGCAATGGCAAAATTAACAGTAAACAACTATGATGAGCTTGCCGCCCGGCTGGGCGAGAAGCTCGGTGAGAGCGAATGGCTGCCCGTCGACCAGGAACGGATCAACCTCTTTGCTGACGCGACCCTCGATCACCAGTGGATCCATGTCGATCCGGAACGCGCGAAGGTGGAGAGTCCCTACAAGAGCACGATAGCCCACGGTTACCTGACTCTCTCACTGCTCCCGCATATGTGGCAGGAGATTATCGAGGTGAAGAACCTCAAGATGATGGTCAACTACGGCATGGACAAGATGCGTTTCGGCCGGCCGGTGCTCGTCGGTTCGCGTGTGCGCCTTGTCGCCACGCTTGCCAGCATCGAGAACCTGCGCGGCATCTGCAAGGCCGGCATCAAGTTCCAGATTGAGATCGAAGGAGAACGCAAGCCGGCACTTGAGGGGTTGCCACCTTCCTTTATTATTTTGAGTAGAGGCGGGGCAGGGGGCTATAGGCGATGATAGGCGATGATGAGCGATGATAGGCGATGATGAGCGATGATAGGCGGGATAGGCGATGATGAGGATAAAAAAAGTACCAGACCGGAAGGCCTGGTACTTTTTTGTTATTGTCGTGCAGGAGGCTGATTACTTGCCTTCCTCCATCTTCTTCTTCAGGTCGGCCAGTACGCCGAGGTCGCCGAGGGATGTGCCGGCAGCAACGTTGTTGATGGCAGCTGCTTCGTTCTTCTGCGGCTTGTTGCTGTTGCGCGGGCGGCGCGGTTCGTCCTTCACCTCCTCGAATGTGCGGGAGTGGGAGAGGATGATGCGCTTGGTGTCCTTGACGAACTCGATGACCATGAACGGCAGCACCTCACCCAGCTGTGCCTGCGTGCCGTCTTTCTTGACGAGGTGCTTCGGAGTGGCGAAGCCCTCACCGCCTTCGTTCAGCGTGATGACAGCTCCCCTTGTCCATGGACTCGGTGATTTTGCCCTCGTGAACGGAGCCCGGCGTATAGATGCGCTCGTATTCGTCCCAGGGATTGGTCTCGAGCTGCTTGTGGCCGAGGCTCAGACGGCGGTTCTCCTTGTCTATCTCGAGTACGACGACATCGATGTCGGCACCCTGTGTGGTGAACTCTGAAGGATGCTTTACTTTCTTCGTCCAGGAGAGGTCGCTGATGTGGATCAGGCCGTCGACACCTTCCTCAAGCTCTACGAAGATACCGAAGTTGGTGAAGTTGCGTACCTTTGCCGTGTGCTTCGAGCCTACCGGGTACTTCACCTCGATGGTCTCCCACGGGTCTTCCTTGAGCTGCTTGATGCCGAGGGACATCTTGCGCTCCTCGCGGTCGAGGGTCAGGATGACAGCCTCTACCTCGTCGCCCACCTTCAGGAACTCCTGTGCGGAACGCAGGTGCTGGCTCCAGCTCATCTCGGAGACGTGGATCAGGCCCTCTACGCCCGGCTGGATCTCGACGAATGCGCCGTAGTCGGCCATGACGACTACCTTGCCCTTGACGTGGTCGCCCACCTTGAGGTTCGGGTCGAGCGAATCCCATGGGTGCGGTGTGAGCTGCTTCAGGCCGAGTGCGATGCGTTTCTTCTCCTCGTCGAAGTCGAGGATGACGACGTTGATCTTCTGGTCGAGCGAACCACCTCGTGCGGATCGCTTACGCGGCCCCACGACAGGTCGGTGATGTGTACGAGTCCGTCGACACCGCCGAGGTCGACGAATACACCGTAGGAAGTGATGTTCTTGACGGTACCCTCGAGGATCTGTCCCTTCTCCAGGTGGGAGATGATTTCCTTGCGCTGTGCTTCCAGCTCGGCCTCGATGAGTGCCTTGTGTGAAACGACTACGTTGCGGAATTCCTGGTTGATCTTGACCACCTTGAACTCCATAGTCTTGCCGACGAATACGTCGTAGTCGCGTATAGGATGAACGTCGATCTGGCTGCCCGGGAGGAAGGCCTCGATGCCGAACACATCAACGATCATGCCGCCCTTGGTGCGGCTCTTGATGTAGCCCTGGATGACTTCGTCGTTCTCCAGTGCCTTGTTGATGTTCTCCCAGCTCTTCTGCAGGCGTGCCTTCTTGTGGGAGAGAACGAGCTGTCCGCACTTGTCCTCCTGGTTCTCCACGTAGACTTCAACCTTGTCGCCTACCTTGAGGTCCGGGTTGTAACGGAACTCGGAAGCGGGGATGATGCCGTCGCTCTTGTAGCCGATGTTGACGACTACTTCCTTCTTGTCGATGGAGATGACGGTGCCTTCCACCACCTGGTGTTCCTGGATCTTGTTGAGCGTCTCGTCGTATGCCTTGGTGAGGTCGCCCTTGTCGGCCTCGTTCCTGGCACCGTTCTCGAACTCGTCCCAGTTGAAGTCAGCTAAAGGCTGCACATTCTGGACGTCTTTGAAATTTGTCATAAAGTGTTTGAAAAAAATAATTTAATTAATAAAGTTCGACTTTATATTGCCTGCGAGATGGGCAGAAACCGCCCAAATCGGGTGCAAAGTTACGAATAATATTCTGAACATCAACGTTTTTGAGGAGCTTTTTTTGTTTTTTTCTTCCTGTGCCCGAAGATGTCGCCCAGGTTGTTGAAGTCTTTCTTCAGGATCAGTCCTATGCCCTGCGTGGTCAGCGAGTTGCGGGTGAAATAGCGGTCGTTGGTCTGGTTGTAGACGCGGAAGGCGACGTTGCCGCTCGGGAAGAGGAGGTAACGGATGTCGAAGTCGCCGATGAAGGAGCCTTTGTCTTTCGCCACGTTGTTGCGGTAGCCGAACTGTCCGTTGAAGAGGAGGCGGTTGTTGAGCATGCTTCCGGAGAGCATCCCCTCGTATTCTGCGTTGTCGAAGCCCTCGTTGCCGGTGGCGATGTTGGCTCCGAAGTTCCAGTTGTTGTCCTTCACGACGTTGGACAGCACGGTGTTGATCTGCTGCGAGAGTGTCCCCGAGAGGAGGCTCTGCATGGCGAGTGCCGTGCCGCTGTGTTCCTCGTTCTTCTGTGCCGTGCTGTTGTTGTTGGTCTGGGGATAGAAGCGTCCTACGGCGAGCAGGTAGAGCACCTGCTGGTTGAGTTCCTGTTCTGAGTTGAGGACGGAGCGCACCATCTGCTGCGCGTCGGGCGAGAGGGAGGGGAGGTCGAGCCCGAAGGTGACGGTCGGTGTGCCCGGCGTACCTTCTATGTTCAGCAGGCAGTTCACCTTTGTGTTGTTGCCCGAGAAGGAGCTGCCCAGTCCGAGGTCGCCCAGCGGCACGGAGTTGATGATGTAGCTTGCCTTCAGGTTCAGGGCGGCGTTGAAGGGGTCGCCGCCGAAGGCGATGGTCGATCCCGGCTGGAAGATGAACTGCTTGCGGATGATGTCCTGGATGGTGAGGTTGTATTGTCCGTAGGAGACACTGTAGTTGCCGAAGAGCTGGAATGCGCCTTTATTATAATAGGTGGCACGGATGATTCCCGATCCGTTCAGGCGTATGTTGTCGCCCGTCGTCTCGTCGAGCAGCACGCCGAGGGTGAGGTTGGGGTTCGTGTGCAGGACGAAGTTCATGTGCAGGTCGCTCGGGATGTCGTCATAGCCGGGGATGACGAGGGCCTGTTTTGCCGTGGCCCGGGCCGTGTGTCCGGCGGTATCGGCAGCGGCGGCAGCCTGCAGGCCGGTGCTGTCCTCGGGCAGGCCGACCCACCGGATGAAGTTGCTCGGCCCGGCGTCGCCTGCCGATGCGGCGTTGTAGGTAAGGCTGGTGTTCTTCTCCGGCGTGAGGTCGATGTTCATGGTCGTCTCTCCCGGTCCGCCTTTTATGCGGCAGTTCCCCGTACCGTAGACGATGCCCCAGAACGACTCCTTGTCCTGTTTCTTCGGGTGGTTGTAGGCAAGGAGGTCCTGCGCCTCGATGTTGATGTCGTAGGTGAGGTGGCGCAGGCTGTTGTGGTGCAGTCCGCCGGTGACGATGCCGATGTGTCCCTGCGGGTCGGCGACGGTGTCTCTGCCGAAGATGATTTCGTTCGGAACCATGCGGATGCGGGCATCGTGCAGGGTGTAGATGGTGCCCGTCGGCTTGACGAAGATGCTGCCGCGGGCCTCCATGTCGCCCTCGAGGTTGACGTTGCTGAGCGGTCCTACCACCTTGCACCATCCGTTCGCCCTTGCCTGGATCTGGTCCATGAACGATCCGCAGAAGCTCCGGAGGAAGTAGAGGTGGGTGTCGTGGGCGTAGATGGGCAGGTTGATGTAGCTGTTGCGGAGGTCCACGTAGCCCTTGATGTCCGTGCGTGCGTCGCCGTCGTCGGCATGGGCGTCGATGTTGACTCTCCCTTCCCGGCCGTTGTATCCGACGCTGGCATGGAGCGTTCCCATGTCGCCTTCCTCGAACTGGAAGCCGTTGACCTCGAGGCGGGCTTCCATCTGCGGGTGATGGAAGAATGACCTGACGGCGGCCGTCCCCGTCGCTGTCCCGGCGAAGCTGACGCTGTGGAAGTTGACGAGGTTGAGGATGTAGGGGACATCGATCTCCCTGAACCTGACGAGGATGGAGTCGCCAGGGTTGCCGGAGGTCTGTCCGTTGGCGATGATGTGCTGGTTGCGGTTGGAGAGTTCGAAGTGGTCGATCGTGAGGCTGTTCCGGTGGTAGGAGAGGTCGGAGGGCTGCACCTGCAGGGCGACGGAATCGAAGTGGATGGTCGACGGGTTGAAGTGCAGCCGGGTCTCCAGTCCGCCCCGTCGGCGTGCGAAGGAGGCGGTGCTGCTGATGTTTCCGTGTACCGGCGAGTCGCCCGGGATGCGGAAGGCGATGTCCGAGGCGACGCTGTTCTCGGCGATGTGTCCCTGTGCGTTCAGGACGACGTGCGGTCCGCTTCCGCCTTTCCTTTCGGCGGAGATGTCCGCAAGCAGTCCCTGCGGCCTGCTGCTGACGTTCAGCAGCAGGTGGCGGATGTGCTGTCCGGCGCAGTCGATGCCGGGTGCTTCAACGTGCAGGTCCAGTCCGTTGTGCCGTTCGTCCACCCTGCCGTCTATCCTGACGGGACGGTCGGTCTCGACGGGTGTCCTGAAGAGGCTGTTGAGCATCCGTGTGTCGTCCAGCTGCAAGGAGAAGGCGTAATCGGCCTTTCCCTTGGCAATGCTGTACTGCGGATGCGGGTAAACCAGGCTGGGAAGATAATGTCCCAGCACACGGATGATGCTCTGCGGCAGCGTGGCATAGTCGTACTGTCCGGCAAGGTGCAGTTCGCCGAAGTCGGTCCGTGCGTCGAGCGACCTGCCCAGCAGTCCGCTCGAAGCCTTGGCCTCCAGCCTTCCGAGGCGGATGTCCTGTCCCTCGCCGGTCATGGCGAAGCCGCTGACGGCGAGGCTTCCGGAAAGGTCGTCGAGGCTGGTTCCCTGTCCTTTGACGGCGACGGAGAACGACAGGGTCCTGTCTCCCAGGGCGTCGGTCAGGTGCAGGCGGTGCAGGTTGACGGCTCGGGCATCGACCGTGAGGTCGGCCGACAGTTTTCCCCTCCGGTGGAGGAAGGCGAGGATGCCGGCGGCTTTTCCGTCGACGGAGAGTTTTCCGTTCGGGTCGTCTATCGATGCTTTCCCGCTGAAGGCGTCGTTGCGGCAGGCTCCGTCCAGCCGGATGTTGCGGTAAGTATAGCCTTTGTAACAGAACGACCGTACGTCCCCTTTCGCAAGAATCGAGGAGAGGTCGGTATTCCCCTCCACCCTGATGTCTGTGCTGATGCTGCCGAAGTCGCTGTTGCCGAGCACCTTCGCCAGGTCGAATCCGCCGGTATGCACGGTCGCCCGGAAGTTCTTTCCGTGGATGCCGGCCGCCAGCCGCACGCTGCCCGCTCCTGTACGGAGCTGTCCTTCAGCCGTATAACGGCCTGCATTGTGGGCGAACGAGCCGTGATAGAAGATGTTGCCGAGACCATCCAGCGGTCCCGGGCAGAGGGCTTTCGGGCGGCCTGGGCGATGCGGCGCAGGGTGTTGCCGCTGATGCGCAGCGGCGTGAAGGAGCAGTCCCATGCCGGCACAGTCCCCCGGAGTCTGACCCGTCCTTTCGCTCTGATGAGCGTGGACAGCGACCGGTCGGCCAGATAGAGCCGTTTCACCCGGAGCGAACGTCTCGTCCCCCGTGCCTCCAGGGCGGCATCGTAGGTTTCCGTAAAGGTCTTCAGGGCGGGCAGCAGCGGGGCGAAGTCGGCCGGCGTGACCGATGCCCTGAAGCCCTTGACGGCATAGCGCAGCGTGCTGTCGTCCAGCCGTTTCCCCCTCATGCGGTAGTCGGCCGACAGCTCTTTCAGCGTGATGCTGCTGGCGGGTGTCTCGAGGCGGAAGTCGCACAGCGAGGCATGGCGGCGGCCGGCCTTCAGACCGAACGTCAGCTGCCGCATCTCCAGGCCTGCCGCTTCCCTGAACGCCAGCGTACGGAGGTCGGCCCACAGGCTGGTGTCCTTCAGCTCGTGGAGGACGAGATAGGCCGAGATGCCGCTCACGCTGATGTGGTCCGCATTCAGCCTGCCGGGCGTGCGGGGCGCATCGAGACGGTCGTACCGGATGCTGCCGTGGCGTATGACGAGGCTGTTGATGGAGAGGTGGAGCGGGGTATGGGCGGTGGTGTCTTTCGAGGCCAGCGAGTCCAGGGCGAACTGGAAGTTGGGGCGGGCGTTGCGGTCCGTCTTGTAGAAATCCGCCTTCAGGCCGAATACCTGTGCCGAAGAGATGTCGATTTCTCCCGTGCGCAGTAGGTGCCAGAGGTCGACCCTCGCACCGATGCGCGCCGCCGAGAGCATCCGTTTCTTCTGCTGGTCGTAGATGAGGACATCGTCCAGCACGAAGCGGTTGAAAAACGCCCAGGTCGATACGTCCTACACGCACCTCCGTGCCCAGCTTCCGTCCGGCCGCATCGGCCGCTTTGCGGGCGAGGAAACCCTGTACTGCCGGCAGGTGCAGCAGTACGATGGCGGAGAGGTAGAGACCTGCCACGGTCCATACCATCCACCGGATAATTGTTCGGAGTTTCTTCAATGCGTCTGCAAAACTACTAAAAAAACGGTTTCCGCTCAAATTATTACATTCAAAGATGACAAATCTCCTTAAAAAATTGCTACATTTGCAGAAAATAAGCTGCGCTCGGCAAATTGAAAACAAGTTTTCTTTGCTCTCGCTTGCATTATTTTTGCAGAAAATAAGCTGCGCTCGGCAAATTGAAAACAAGTTTTCTTTGCTCTTGCTTGCATTGTTTTTTTGCAGAAAACAGGCTGGCCCAGCAAATTGAAAGCACGTGTGCGGCTTGTGCGGATACGGTAATCTCAAGATGAAATAATATAAAAAATCGGATTTATCATTGTTATGGCAAATGTAATTAAGTTACGGAAGGGCTTAGACATTCACCTTGCAGGACGTGCGCAGGAACAGATGCTGCCCGTGCAGGCAGCCGTGGAGTATGCGCTCGTACCCGACGACTTCGTGGGGGTGACCCCCAGGGTGACCGTCCGTGAAGGCGACCATGTCCGTGCCGGCGATCCGCTGTTCGTGGACAAGGGCTGCCCGGAGGAGGGATTCGCTTCCCCCGTGAGCGGCACCGTATCGGCGGTCGAACGCGGCGCACGGCGCAAGGTGCTGCGGGTGAAGGTCAAGGCCGATGCGCAGCAGGAATATGCCGACTTCGGCGTGAAGGACGTGGCAGGCCTGTCGGCAGACGGGGTCAGGGACGCATTGCTGAAGGCGGGACTCTTCGGCTACATCACCCAGCTGCCGTATGCCGTCGCCACACGGCCCGACACGGAACCGAAGGCCATCTTCGTGTCGGCGCTTCGTGACAAGCCCCTGCAGGGCGACTTCGAGTATGAGCTGAAAGGGCAGGAGTACGATTTCCAGACAGGGCTTACGGCACTGTCCAGGATAGCCCGGGTCTGCCTCGGCATCGGTGCGCGGCAGACGGCGGAAGCCCTGACCGGGGCGAAGGATGTGGAGGTGAACGTCTTCGACGGTCCGTGCCCGGCAGGCAATGTCGGCGTGCAGGTCAACCACGTCGCGCCGGTCAACAAGGGCGAGGTGGTGTGGACGGTCGATCCCACGGCCGTCATCTTCTTCGGCCGCCTGTTCAACACCGGGCGGGTGAACCTCATGCGCCGTGTCGCCGTGGCCGGCAGCAGGGTGAAGCAGACCGGTTATGTGGATGCGCTTGTCGGCACGCCGCTGAAGCAGATTCTGGCCGGCAACGTCGCCGACGGGGGCCATGTGCGCATCCTCAACGGCAATCCGCTCACCGGTGTCATCGCCGACGAGGTCGCCGTGCTCGGTGCCCACACCTCGGAGGTGACGGTGATTCCGGAGGGCGACGACGTACACGAGGCGTTCGGCTGGATGCTCCCCCGGCTCGACGACTTCTCCACCTCGCGCAGCTACTTCAGCTGGCTGCAGGGCGGAAAGATGTACGACCTCGATGCCCGCATCAAGGGCGGCGAACGCCACATGATCATGAGCGGCGAGTACGACAGGGTGCTGCCGATGGACATCTACGGCGAGTACCTCGTCAAGTCGATCCTCTCCGGCAACATCGACAGCCAGGAGCAGCTGGGCATCTACGAGGTGAGTCCGGAGGACTTCGCCCTCGCCGAGTTCGTCGACAGTTCCAAGCTGCCGCTGCAGAAGATTGTCCGCCAGGGACTGGATATCCTTAGAAAAGAAAACGCATAGGGGACTTGATGAACCCGCGATGACGTCAACTTCAGCTCCCTGTCCGGCTCGTCGGCATCTGTCCGTCCGGCATCCTGCCGCGTTCCACGGGCACGGTCCCGATGTTCCCGCACGGTCGGGAACACGGTTCCCAAGGGCCGGGAACAGGATTCCCAAGCGGTTGGGAACAGGATTCCCAGACGGTCGGGAACGGTTCCGCCGGAGAGGAGCTTCAGACTTTAAGAACCCTATAACAAAAGTATTATGAGCTTAAGAAATTATCTCGATAAGATACGCCCGAATTTCGACGAGGGCGGAAAGCTTCATGCCTTCAAGAGCGTCTTCGATGGTTTCGATTCGTTCCTCTACGTCTCCAGCGAGACTTCCAGGAGCGGCGTTTCCATCCACGATGCCATCGACTCGAAGCGAATCATGAGCCTGGTGGTGCTGGCACTGGTGCCCGCCATGCTGTTCGGTATGTACAACATCGGCTACCAGAATGCCGCTGCCGCCGGGAAGCTGGCGGAAGCAAGCTGCTGGGGGATGTTCCTCTACGGCCTGCTGGCACTGCTGCCGAACATCCTTGTCTCTTACATCGTCAGGCCTGGGCATCGAGTTCGCCTGGGCACAGTGGAAGGGCGAGGAGATTCAGGAGGGCTATCTGGTGTCGGGCATCCTGATTCCGCTGATCATCCCCGTGACCACGCCGCTGTGGACCCTCGTGCTCGCCGTGGCCTTCGCCGTCATCTTCACCAAGGAGATTTTCGGCGGAACAGGCATGAACATCTTCAACGTGGCACTGGCGGCGCGCGCCTTCCTCTTCTTCTCCTATCCGAGCCGGATGACCGGCGACAGCATCTGGGTGGCCCGGGACTCCATTTTCGGCCTGGGCTACACGCTCCCCGACGGCTTCACCATGGCGACGCCGCTGGGGCAGATAGGGCCAGGGTGTGACGGTCAACGCCTCGCTCCAGGACATGATCACCGGACTCATTCCCGGCTCCGTCGGCGAGACGTCGGTCATCGCCATCGCCATCGGTGCGGTCATTCTTCTCTGGACGGACATCGCCAGCTGGAAGACGATGCTGAGCGTGTTCCTCGGCGGAACCGTCATGGGGCTGGTCTTCCAGTCGTCAGGTGCGACGCCGATTCCCTGGTACGAGCATCTCGTGCTGGGCGGCTTCTGCTTCGGTGCGGTCTTCATGGCGACCGACCCCGTCACCTCGGCGCGTACCGAGACCGGTAAGTGGTTCTACGGCTTCTTCGTCGGTGCGATGGCCATCATCATCCGTGTCCTCAACCCCGGTTACCCCGAGGGCATGATGCTCGCCATCCTCTTCGGTAATATGTTCGCACCGTTGATCGACTACTGTGTCGTGCAGTCCAACATCAGCAAGCGCGCCAAGCGTGCCAAATAAACAAGGAGGAGAAACGAAATGAAAACAAACAGCAATTCCTATACAATCATCTATTCCGCCGTCCTCGTATTGGTGGTGGCTTTCCTGCTGGCCTTCGTGTTCCAGGCGCTGAAGCCGATGCAGGATGCCAACGTGCAGCTCGACCAGCAGAAGCAGATTCTCTTCGCGCTCAACCAGGACCGTGACATGACCGATGCGCAGGCGGTGGAACTCTGGAAGAAAATCATCGTCGCCGACGATGTCATCGATGCCGACGGCAAGGTCGTCGAGACAGGACGGCAGGGCGGCGTGGATGCCGGCTTTCCGGCTCGACAGCAAGGATGCCAAGGCCGGGCGGCTCGCACTGTACCGCTGCCGGGTGGATGGCGAGGAGAAGTATGTCATCCCCGTCTACGGCAACGGCCTCTGGGGACCCATCAACGGCTTCATCGCCATCAACGGCGACCGGCGGACGGTTTTCGGGGCCTACTTCAACCACGAGAGCGAGACGGCCGGCCTGGGTGCGGAAATCAAGGACAACGCCGCATGGCAGGCGAAGTTCAAGGGCAAGCACCTCTTCGCCGGCGGCAACGACAGGCAGATAGCCCTCTCCGTGGAGAAGAAAATCTCCGACCCCAGTACGCAGGTAGACGCCGTGACGGGTGCCACGCTCACCAGCAACGGCGTGACGGAGATGTTCCATGCAGAGAAGGGCGGCCTGCAGCCCTACGTGAAATTCCTGAACAGCAAATGAAAATATCCCAACCATTCAGAACGTAAAGAAAATGGATTTATTCTCAAAGCAAAATAGAGAGGTGTTCAGCAATCCGCTGAACCTGGACAACCCCATCATGGTCCAGGTGCTCGGCATCTGCTCCGCCCTCGCCGTTACTTCGCAGCTGAAGCCGGCGATTGTCATGGGGCTTGCCGTCACCATCATCACGGCATTCTCCAACGTGATCATCTCGCTCATCCGCAACACCATCCCCAACCGCATCCGCATCATCGTGCAGCTCGTGGTGGTGGCCGCACTGGTGACCATCGTCAGCCAGATACTCAAGGCCGTGGCCTACGACGTGAGCGTACAGCTCTCCGTCTACGTCGGACTGATCATCACCAACTGCATCCTCATGGGACGGCTCGAGGCGTTCGCCATGACCAACCGGCCGTGGCCCAGCTTCCTCGACGGCATCGGCAACGGACTGGGCTATGCCCTGATCCTCGTCATCGTGGGTGCCGTGCGCGAGTTCTTCGGTCGCGGGTCGCTGCTCGGCTTCAAGCTGCTTCCGCAGAGTTTCTATGATGCCGGCTACATGGACAACGGCATGATGACGATGCCGGCCATGGCGCTCATCCTCCTCGGGTGCGTCATCTGGGTACACCGTGCATATTTCTATAAAGAAGACAAGAAGTGATTATGGAACATCTTATCAGTTTATTCTTCCGGTCCATCTTCGTGGACAACATGATATTCGCTTTCTTCCTCGGCATGTGCTCGTTCCTCGCCGTGTCGAAGAACGTGAAGACATCGCTGGGACTGGGCGCAGCCGTCACCTTCGTGCTGCTCGTCACCACGCCGGTCAACTACCTGCTGCTGACGAAAGTGCTCGGACCCGACTGCCTTGCCGACGGCGTCGATCTGACCTACCTCAGTTTCATTCTTTTCATTGCGGTCATCGCCGGCATCGTGCAGATCGTGGAGATGGCGGTGGAGAAGTTCTCGCCCTCCCTCTACGGCGCACTGGGCATCTTCCTGCCGCTGATCGCCGTCAACTGCGCCATCATGGGCGCGTCGCTCTTCATGCAGCAGCGCATCGGCCTCGACCCCTCGAGCACGCAGTACATCGGTTCCGTGTGGGACGCACTCGTCTACGGCCTCGGCTCCGGCCTCGGCTGGACGCTGGCCATCGTGGCGATGGGCGCCATCCGCGAGAAGATGGAATATTCCGACGTGCCCAAGCCGCTGCAGGGACTGGGCATCACTTTTATCACCGTAGGACTGATGGCAATGGCAATGATGTGCTTCTCAGGTCTTAAAATCTAAGCGAACAATCATGGGACAATTCATAACAACAAGTATTGCGGTATTCCTGATTACCATCCTCGTGCTGGTAATCCTCCTGCTCGTGGCGAAGAAGTACCTCAGCCCGAGCGGAAAGGTGACGATAACCATCAACGGCGACAGGCAGCTGACCGTCGACCAGGGCAGCTCCGTCATGGCGACGCTGAACGAGAACGGCGTCTTCCTGCCTTCGGCCTGCGGCGGCAAGGCCAGCTGCGGACAGTGCAAGGTACAGGTGGTGGAAGGCGGCGGCGAGATACTCGACTCCGAACGCCCGCACTTCAGCCGCAAGGAAATCAAGGACCACTGGCGGCTCGGATGCCAGTGCAAGGTGAAGGGCGACATGGCACTGGAGGTGCCGGAGTCGGTCATGGGCGTCAAGGAGTGGGAGTGTACCGTCATCTCCAACAAAAACGTGTCCAGCTTCATCAAGGAGTTCAAGGTGGCACTGCCGCCGGGCGAGCACATGGACTTCCTCCCCGGGTCCTATGCGCAGATCAAGATTCCGGCCTACGACTGCATCGACTACGACAAGGACTTCGACAAGAACGACATCGGCGAGGAGTACCTCGGGCCGTGGAAGAAGTTCAACATCCTCTCGCTCAAGGCACACAATCCCGAACCGACCGTCCGTGCCTATTCCATGGCGAACTATCCGGCCGAGGGCGACATCATCATGCTGACCGTCCGCATCGCCTCGACACCGTTCCTGCCGCGCCCGCAGGTGGGCTTCCAGGACGTGCCGACGGGCATCGGGTCGTCGTACATCTTCTCGCTCAAACCGGGCGACAAGGTGATGATGAGCGGCCCTTACGGCGACTTCCATCCCAACTTCACTTCCGGCAAGGAGATGATATGGATCGGCGGCGGTGCCGGCATGGCTCCGCTGCGGGCGCAGATCATGCACATGACCAAGACGCTGCACGTGCGCGACCGTGAGATGCACTTCTTCTACGGGGCACGCTCGCTCAGCGAGGCGTTCTTCCTGGAGGACTTCTGGGAACTGGAGAAGGAGTACTCCAACTTCCACTTCCACCTCTCGCTCGACCGTCAGGACCCGAAGGCGGATGAGGCCGGCGTGAAAGTACTACACCGGTTTCGCCGTCAACTGCATCCGTGACGAATATCTCAGCAAACATGAAGCACCCGAGGACTGCGAGTATTACCTCTGCGGACCTCCCATGCTCATCAAGACCGTCACCGACTATCTCGACAGTCTGGGCGTAGACCAGGGATGCCATCATGTACGACAACTTCGGATAACAGGTCGCCGGTCTTCAGGAAGCAGCCTGCCGGCCGTCAGACGGCAGATTCGCAGATTTCCCAGACGATAGTCTGCCGGACTTCAGACGACGGTCTGCCGGTTTCCGGGCGATCTGTTTTCCTGATAACGAACAAGCGGGGATGCCACCGGTGGCATCCCCGCTTGCTGTTCCTTCCGCCTTTCCGTCTCTCCTCCGTGCGGCTTTTGCTACAAAATAATGTCTGTGACTACACGCATTCCAACAATTATTCGTAATTTTGCACCGTGTAAGGTGAAATCATTTATTCCTTTCTACCTATGGCGGAAAAGATCAGAATCAAAGACATTGCGGAGCGCGCCGGCGTAAGTGTCGGGACGGTTGACAGGGTGCTGCACAAACGCCCCAACGTGTCGGCGGCGGCCCTGAAGCGGGTGGAGAAGGTGCTCAAGGAGATGGACTACCAGCCCAACGTCTATGCCAGTGCGCTGGCCTACAACAAGAGCTATACCTTCTACTGTCTCCTGCCGAAGCATGCCAGCGAGACTTACTGGGAGGAGATCGAGACAGGGGGCACTGAAGGCGGTCGAGATGCGCAGGGACTTTGACGTCGACCTGGAAATCATGTATTACAGCCGGCTGGACTCCCATTCCTTTATCACGACCTACCAGAAATGCCTGAAGAAGAATCCGGACGGCGTGATTCTCGTCCCCTACGACGCTGGAGCTGACGCGTCCCTTCACCGACGAACTGCACGAACGCAACATCCCTTTCATCCTGCTCGATTCCTATATGCCGTCCCTGCAGCCGCTGTCGTTCTACGGACAGGACTCCATTCAGAGCGGACGGTTTGCGGCGAGGATGCTCATGCTCGTGGCGGGAAAGGAACAGGCCGTCATGCTCATGCGGCAGACGAAGGACGGGAAGATGGCGAGCCGCCAGCAGGAGAACCGGGAGGTGGGATTCCGGCGTTACATGGAAGAGAACTGTCCGGAAACGGAAATCCTCGAGGTGAACCTGCCGCTGGACGAGGAGCGAAAACGCTACGACCGCATCCTGGAGAAGTTCTTCTCTGCTCATCCGGAGGTGCGACACTGCATCACGCTGAATTCCAAGGCGCACATCGTGGGCGAGTTCCTCCTGAAGACCGGACGCCGCAATGTGCAGATCATGGGCTACGACATGGTACACAAGAATGCCGACTGTCTGCGTGCCGGGAGCATCTTCTTCCTCATCGCACAGCATGCCTACCAGCAGGGATTCTTCAGCGTCGACTCCCTCTTCCGTGCCATCGTGCTGAAGAAAAAGGTGGAGCCGGTCAACTATATGCCCATCGACCTGCTGACTCCCGAGAACATCGACTTCTATCACCGTTCCTGGGGGTAACGGGTAAGGTTCATTACCACTCATTACCACCCATCGCCGCTTATCATCGCCCATCATTGCCTATCCCCGCTCATCATCGTCTATCCTCCCCCCCCAAAAAAAACTGTCCCGAAAGCAGGAAACTACTCTCGGGACAGTTTTTTCTGTGGGGATGGGGGTCAGAAGTCTGCGCTCCAGATTCCTCTGTAGAAGACAAAGGACACCTCATCATGGCTGTTGCTCGTCATGCGCAGCCACAGCGGATGCTTGGGATTGTCGATCGACAGTGTATAGTCTGTCGCCTGTCCGTTGACGAGGAAGGTGTTGGCGATGTCCTTCAGCTTGTACTGGTTGTAGAAGACGGCACCGTTCCTCTCGTTGGCCGTACCTTTCGGATTGGGCCTGAAGCCCTTAATGGTAATCTGGTCCTTCCCGCTGGTGCTGTAGAGCGTGCGGAGGTTGCCCCAGTTGTCGCCCACATAGGATGACAGGCTCAGGAAACCCGGTGTAGTGCTGAAGTAGACGGTGACGATCTCCATGTTCTTGCTTGCGGCATAGGCGGCGGCAGCCTTCCATACGTTCATCTCCGCCGTGCTGCTGTAACCCACGTTGATGGTCCAGTTGTCGCTGAAGAAAGCTTCGAGCGGCGTGATGTCGCGCGGGGACAGCATGACGTTCTTGTCGTTGGGGTCGACCCACTTGTCGTCTGTGGAATAGGTGAATGCCGTCAGTTTCCTTCCGTTCAGCGAGTCGGCCTTCAGTACCTCGATGCCCTGCGGCGTGTAGATGAACGGAATGGCGACGGCCTTTCCGTTCTTGTCCGTCGTGTGCAGGGTATGCAGGTTCATCCTGGCAGGCAGCGTGTCCTTGTCGATGATGATGTTGTAGCGTTCGGAACTCATGCCCGACGCAACAGTGGCAATCTGCGTGAAGAAGCTGTCCCACGTGAGGTCTTCCGGCATAGGAGTCATGACGACCCGGTCGCCGTGCTTGCGCCCTTCCAGGACGATGCTGTCCTTCGTGCAGGACATGACGCGGAACTCGAAGTCGCCCTGGAAGCCTTTCCCGTCCTTGCCGACAGACTTTCCGTTGATCTTCCCGACAGGGTCTGAATACTTGTGCAGGGCGGCATTGAAGGAGTCGAAGGACAGCAGCACGCCCTGTCCCTGCTGTACGGTGTAGTGCGAGGTGGCCTTGGCTTGCTCGCTTTCCTCTTCGCAGAACACGTTGTCCTCCTTGTCGAATTTGCAGAGGATGTTGAATCCGCCGAATCCGCCGGAGCCCTGGTAAGCCATTTTCCATCCGTTCGGGGCAGCCGTGAGGATATCCTTTGTCTCGCTGATCGCCTCGGTGATGCGGTCGGGAGACGGCTTGTCGAAGGCATCCTCCACCTCCGGCGTACAGGCAGCCGTGAAGATGAGTGCCATCAATGCAAACAGTAATCGATATGTCTTTTTCATAACTTAAGTCTTAATTTAATGTTTCCAGATCCAGTGTGCTTACTTCGCTTGCACGGCGCAGCACGATGGTGCGCAGCTTGTCGATGTCCACGCCCCACGCATCCTTCAGGTAGGTGCGGATGATGCTCAGCTTGGGCAAGGATGGCCTTTTTGCCGCTCTCGTCGCCGTTGGCTGCCGTGACGGCCTGTGCGAGCCGTTTCTGCCACATGGCATCGGTGTCGGTCACGTAGCAGGAGAAGACCTCGGCGAAGTCCTCGTTGTATTCGCTGCTGGCATAGCCCGTGACGAATCCTTCCGCTCCCGAGTTCAGGTCCTTCACGTTCACCCAGTCGGCCGTGTGGTACTTGCCGGCGGAGATGCCGCGGAAGTCGGTCGAGTAGTCCTTGAGCTGGGTCAGGATGTGTGCGAACTCATGGTGCATCGTGTGGAAGTAGGCCCGGTTCAGGTCGAAGGCGTCCGACGTGCCGTAAGGTGTCGTCTGCTCGATGTAGATGTGGGCGGGGTCGAGTGCGTTCACCTGGAAGAGGTTGACACGGATGCCGCCCTCGGCGAATCCCCAGTACGATGGAGCCGTTGCTGGTGTATTCCGCCGACCCGATGAGCTGGAACTCACGGAAGCAGTGCTGCTTGAGGAAGTCGGGACCCATCAGTTCGGTATAGGCATCGAGCCACACGTGCTTGATGATCTTTGCCAGGGCGATGGACTTCTTGATGTCCGCCGGACTGACGTTGTATGACATATCGCTGTTCTGGTCGATGTAAAGGTAGTCGAACCGGATGTTGTACGGGTCGGCGAAGTTTTTCCGCAGCCATTTGTCGAAAGCCGTGCTGTCCGCCTTTGCCTCTCCTTTCTGGAAGATGGAGCGGGACGTGTCGACATCGTCGTTTGAACAGGCGGCAGCCAGGGCTACGACGACTGCCATGAGCAGGAATTTTATTGTTTTCATACGTATAGTCCTCCTTTTGTTTAATTTTCTCGTGGGTTAGGTTCCATTCCGGCCTCGATGACGTCACCCGGCAGCTGCAGGGCACCGCGGAGGTCGCCCGTCTTGAAGTAGATGGGGTTCTCGCCGTCGAGCAGATGGGTGAAGGCGATGCCGTAGCGTTTGATGTCCATGAAGCGCAGTCCCTGCATGCAGGTCTCCAGCCGGCGCATCTGCAGCAAGGCGTAGAGCAGGTTGGTCTGGGTCTCGTCAATCGTGAATCCCTGTGGGTGCAGTGCCTTCTTGACGCCCATCTGGTCTTTGCTTTCCATCTTCTCCGGCACCGTTTCCTGGCTGTCGAAGAACGCCTTGATGGAGGCGATGGTCAGCGTCGGACGTGTCGCCGTACCGGAAGACGGGGCACAATGTACGGACACCCATGTGTTCATGTCGGCCAGTGCCTCGGTGTATTTCTTCAGCAGAATCTCTGCCTCGGCACGCACGAGGAGGGTCTCGTCAGCCGTAAGGACGGGGTCGACGACATGGATGTAGCCTCTCGTCTTGGCGGCATTGGTGTATTCCCATTCGTCCGCCAGCTTCGGATAGACAACCACCTGGTTGGGTCCGTAGAGGAGCTTCGTCTCATAGAGCGTGTTGTTGATCGAGCCGGTGCCCCAGGGCATCTCCGCCCAGTACAGCTCTCGGTCGACGAGGTAGTTGGCGTAGTTGTAGCGGTTGAAGGCACTTGAGGTGGTCGCATACCCGAGGTAAGAGACCGCCGTCTGGAGCATGAAGTTGGCATTCTCGCTGGAACTGATGTAGTTGTTGTGTATTTCGCGGCGGCCGCCCGAAAGGCTCTTGTAGCGCGAGACGGTGCGCATGAGCGACGCCGGCTGCGTGCCGAGTGCCTTTGTGGCATACTCCAGTGCCTTGTCCCACTTGTGGTAATAGAGGTTGAAGCGTGCGGCGAAGGCATAGGCGGCCCTCGGGTTGAAGTGATACTTGGGCACCGTCATGTACTCGTCGCTGACATGGGGCAGTGCCGCCTCGATGTCGGCGTTGATGTTCTCGTAGAGTTCGCGCAGCGTACCCCGCTTGTCCACCGACCGGTTCGCCTCCTTGGGGTAAGGCAGTCCGAGATACTGGTCGGCTTTCGACTCGTCGTAGGCCATGCAGAAGGCATTGGCGATGCTGAAGACCGCCCATGCCCGGCAGAGCAGCGCCTCGGCGCGTACGGCTTCGATGTTGCCGCTCTTCACCTTGCCGAGGTCTTCCAGCGCCTGATTGGCGTTGCCGACGGCGTAGTAGGCGTAGCCCCATACGTGCTGCGGGTCGTCGTTTCCGGTCGTGTTGACCGCCTTCCAGCGGTACACCTGGTCCTGGTCGGTCTGGTAGTAGAAGGTCTTTCCGTTGTCCGTGACGTTGTCGCTGCTCCACTCCATCATGAAGGCCGGGGAGGCTGTAGAGTAGGCGGAGGACACGAGCTGCGTCGCTTTCTCAAAGTCGTTCACCTCGGCACGGTCGTCAGGCAGACGGTCCAGGAAATCGTTGCAGGAGGAAAGACCGAGGAGGCCTGCCCCCAGAAGCAAAACACTTATCTTTTTCATTTTCGTTTTCTCCTTATTGTTTTTGTATGTATCAGATTCCAAGCCGCAGCGTCAGGGTGAACTGGCGGGGTACAGGCAGGGCCACGCCTCCTGAATTGAAGAACTCCGGATCCTGTCCGTTGAGTTTCTTGTCAGAGTAGATCAGGAAGAGGTTGGTCGCCTGCAGCTTCAGGCTCATCGAGCTGAGTGCGATGTGCCGGATCATCTGTGCGGGGAAGTCATACGCCAGGGAAATCTCCTTCATGCGGATGAAGTCGCCCTTGGCGATGCGCTCTGTAGAGTAGTTGTATGCGTTGTAGGCGCGGTGCAGATAGCCGTCCTGCTGGATGGAGCGGAGGTCGGCGATGGCGGGGATGGTGGTGTGGGCCTCGTCGCCGGTCTTTGTCCATCGGTTGCGGAACTCCTTGGGCATGGCGGACATATCCGAATAGCTCGTGCTGAAGAAGGGGTCGAGACGCACTTTGTTGCCGAAGGCGTAGGTGGTGAAGATGCTCAGGTGCCAGCCCTTGTAGGAGAAGGTGTTGCCGAAGGAGCCGGTGACGGTAGGGTCGGTAGGGCCTTCGTACTTCAGGTGTTCGAGGTCGTAGCTCTGGAAGTCTACGCCGCTGGTGGTGAGTTCACCGTCCTGGTTGATGACCTGCGGTATGCCGTGCTTGTTGAGTCCCTTGAATTCCCAGGAGAAGAGGGCGCGGTAGGGATAGCCCACCATGGTGAATCCCGACCCGCTGACCATCGACATGATGCGCGAGCGGCTGTCGAGGTCGGTGACGCGTGTCTTCACGTGGGAGAAGATGAAGTCGGTCGTCCACTGGAAGTCCTTTGTCAGAATGTTCTTGCTCGAGATGGAAAGCTCCTCTCCGTGCGACTTCATGCTGGCCACGTTGGCATATTCGGTGATCGTACCCTTCGTGCCGTTCGTCGTGCGCGGCCCGATGAGGTCGTAGTTGTTGCGGGTGTACCAGTCGAAGACGACGTTCAGGCGGTTGTTGAGGAAGCCGAGGTCCATGCCGATGTTGAACTCGTGCTTCTTCTCGTAGGTCAGGTCGGGATTGGCGAAGCGGGAGATGTAGAGTCCCGTCTCCTTGTCGACGGCGAAGGGCCGCCAGATGTTCGAGCTGCGGATGATGACCTGCGAGTTGGTGACGGCCGGCTTGTCGCCCGTCAGCGAGTAGGAAGCGCGCAGCGTGGCGTGGGTCATGGCGTTCTTGAAGGTCTTCTGGAACCACGGCTCTTCATGTGCGTTCCACACGCCGGATATGTTCCACGTAGGCAGCCATCGTGCCGTGCGCGCCTTTCCGAGGCGGTTGCTGCCCTCGTAGCGTGTGGTGAAGTTGGCTGCATAGCGTCCTTTCCAGGAGTAGTTGGCCGTTCCGAAGAAGGAGACGTCGCGGTTGTACGAGTTGTAGAGGTCGTAGTACAGGTTGTTGTCCTCGATGGCATGCTTGAAGTAATGGTAATCGTAATTGGGGAGATAGCCCATGCCGTACTGCATGCCCACCCCTCGAAGTAGCTCTGCGTGCGGACGGTGTTGTTGATTTCCATACCGCCGTAGAAGTTGACGATGTGCCGCTCGTTGAAAACGTCGTTGTAACTTGCCGTTGCACGGAAGTCCCAGCTGTTCATGCGGTACTTCGTCTCGTCGTAGAATCCGCCCTTCGGCAGTACCGAGAACTTCAGCGAGTTGGGCTGGTCGGGGTCGAGGTAGAGCCAGGGGTTGGCGTTGCGGATGGTGGCATCGTCCATGGCACGGTAGGCCATCGCCATGTTGGAACCCTCACGGATCTGTGTGGCCTGCGAGGTGATGGAGTATTTGTAGGCTCCCAGCACGGATAGCTGCACTTTGCTGACGGGCTTGTACTTCAGTTCCGCCTGCACCTTGAGGTCGAGGACATCGAAGTCGATGAAGTTGTTCGCCAGCTCGTGGTGGATGTTGAACGGTGCGTAGTTGCGCACGTAGAATGTGTTGGGATCCAGGGCCCGCGAGGAGTTGATGGCGTAGGAATAGGGGTTGATGTCGAAGTTGCGGTTCACTGCCCCCGACACGACATCCACGTCCTGGTTGACCGATCCCGGCGCCCGCTGCTTGCGGTAGGCGGTGTTGCCGATGAGGTTCAGCGTCACCTTCTTGCTGATGTTGTAGTTGGCGTTGATGGAGTAGGTCAGACGGCGCACCTTGCTCTGCTCGGCCCATCCGGGGTCGTCCATGAAGGAGAAGGAGGTGTAGTACTGCGCCTTGTCCGTACCCGACGACATGGAGATGGAGTGGTTCATCGAGATGGAATTGCTGAACAGCTCCTTGAACCAGTTGGTGTTGCGCATTTCCGCCTCCCGGAGGTAGGCGTTGATGGCATCGTCGTTGTGGGCGATGCCGAAGCGGCCGTTGGTGGTGTCGTAGGTGTTGAGGAGGTTGTACATCTTCCCGTAGACACCGCTGGTGGATGCACGCAGCGTGCGCGAGAAGGAGAACAGTCCGTCTGCGGCCATCTCCTTGTAGATGCCCATCTGCTCCTGGGAGTTCATGATGTTGAACTGCGAGTAGCTCGGGCGGAGCCGCATGGTGTATTCTCCGGTGTAGCTGATGCGGTTGCTGCCGGCTTTGCCCTTCTTCGTCGTGACGACAATCACGCCGCCCATGGCACGCGCACCGTAGATAGAGGTGGCGGAACCGTCCTTGAGGATCTGGAAGCTCTCGATGTCGTCGGCATTCAGTCCGGCGATGGCAGAGGAGATCAGCGTGGCCGCATTACCCGAGGAGAGGTTGTCGGCATCGACTTCGGTGACATCTTCCATGATGACTCCGTCGACCACCCACAGCGGCTTCGACGAACCGTAGATGGACGTGGCGCCGCGCACACGGATCTTCGGTGCCGTTCCGAACGTACCCGAGACGTTTTGGACGCTCACACCGGCGGCGCGGCCTTCGAGCGACCGGCTCACGTCGGCCATGCCGTCGAGCTTCGCCTTGGAGGCGTCGATCTTCGTGGCGGCACCCGAGAAGAGGCGTTTGTCCTGCTGGGTCATACCCGTCACGACAACCTCCGTGAGCTGGTGGTTGTCGTTGGTGAGGCCCACCTTCATGCCGTCCTTGGGCGTGAGGGTCTGCGTGACCATGCCGATGTAACTGACTACGACTTTCTTTCCTGCAGGCACGTCCAGCGTGAACTTTCCGTCGATGTCGGTGACGGTTCCCGCCGTGGTACCCTGTACCATGACGGATGCGCCGATGATGGGTTCACCATCGTCCTGAGAAAATACAGTACCATTGATCTTTGTCTGACCGAACGCCGTGCCGATTGACAGGACGAGCCCAAACAAAAAGAGCGCAAATCTTTTTCTCCATAGATTTTTTTAAAAATTAACTGATTTGTTTACTAAGGCGTTGTTTTCAAGGCATCTTCCTCCTCCCTTCCTGGAGGCGCATAGGGCGGACGGCATGATGCGGCGGCAGATGCGGGTATCATGGGGGGTGCGGCAGCACCTCATCGATATTCCGGCATTGAAGCGTGATTGTTTAGGTTTCTTTATGCTTTGTTACTGCCGTTGGGTGCAAATGTAGCGAATATTTATAAAAGAACCAAGAAAAAAACGAAAAAATGTTGTGGGGGTAGGAGAGGGGAAGTGGAGATAAGCGGTGATAAGCGAGGATAGGCGGTGATAAGCCTTATCCCACCTCACATCACCCACATCCCCACCTGGAACACGGCGGCACTGACCACCCAGGCCAGCACGGTGGTGTAGCCGGCGGCGAAGAGCGCCCACCGCCAGCTGCCGGTCTCACCCTTGATGGCGGCGATGGTGGCGATGCAGGGGAAATAGAGCAGTACGAAGAGGAGGAAACAGAACGCCGTCAGCGTGGCGACCGGTTCTGCCTCACGGTAGCTGATGCCGTGCAGCTTGGCGACATCCTGCGTGATGAGGCGGTGCAGCTTGGTGTATTTGCCCGTCTCGTCGCTGTAGCCGTTGTCGTCGGAGAAGCTGTCGTCATCGGAATAGAGCACGCCCATCGTCGAGGCCACGATTTCCTTCGCCCCTACGCCGGCCAGCAGTCCCACGTCCAGTTTCCAGTTGAAGCCCTGCGGCCGGAACAGCGGCTCTACCGTCTTGCCCAGCTGTCCGATGTAGCTCTGTTCCTGCCGTGCCTGCCGGTCCATGTGCGGGTCGTCGGGCAGGGGGAAGTAGCCCAGTGCCCATACGATGATGGATGCCACGAGGATGATGCCGCCCATCTTCTTCAGGTACTGCTTGCCTTTCTCCCAGGTGTGCCGTCCGATGGCCTTCCACGTCGGGAAGCGGTAAGGCGGCAGCTCCATCACGAACGGCGTGTCCTCGCCCTTGACGACGAAGACTGAGAAGAGGCGGCTCATGACGACCGCCATCACGATACCTATTATATATAAGGAGAGCATGGCGAGCGACCGGTACTTCATGGCGAAGAACGAGCCGGTGATCATGACGTAGATCGGCAGGCGCGCCGAACAGCTCATCAGCGGCAGGATGAGCATCGTCACCAGGCGGCTGCGTCGGCTCTCGATGGTGCGTGTCGCCATCACCGCCGGCACGTTGCAGCCGAAGCCCATGATGAGCGGTATGAACGATTTTCCGTGCAGTCCCATCTTGTGCATCAGGCGGTCCATGATGAAGGCGGCGCGCGACATGTAGCCGCTGTCCTCCATGTAGGAGATGAAGAAATAGAGAATCAGGATCTGCGGCAGGAAGACGATGACCGCTCCCACGCCGCTGATGACACCGTCTACGAGCATGTCCTTCACCGGTCCGTCGGGCATGTGGGTGGCGATGAAGCCGCCCAGCCGGCTGACAGCGGCGTCGATCCAGTCCATCGGGTACTGCCCGATGACGAACGTGGCGGTGAACATCACCAGCAGGATCAGAAAGAAGATGGGGAAGCCGAGGTACTTGTTCGTGAGCACCTTGTCGATGAGGTGTGTCGTCTGGTACGTGTCCTTCTTGTCGCCCGTGGAGAAGCCTGCCTCTTCCAGCGCACCGTGGATGAAGCCGTACTTGGCATCCATGATGGCCGTCTCGCTGTCGCTGCCCGTCTCCTCTTTCACACGTGCGGCGGCGGTGTCGCGGTGCCGGAAGATCTCGGCCGAGTCGCCCAGCGGTGCGATGAGCTGCTCCACGTCCTTGTCGTGTTCGAGGAGCTTGATGGCGAGGTAGCGGGTGGAATACCGCTGGCGCAGCTCGGGGTATTTCTTCAGGTGCTCCTGCATCTCCCGGATGCCGTTCTCTATCTCGTGTCCGTGGTTGATGTGGATGTGGCGGAAGCAGGGCGACTCGTCCTCCTTGCCCTCGTAGACGGCGATGACCTGCCTGAAAAGCTCCTTCACGCCGCGTCCGCTGGTGAATACCGTCGGCACCATCGGCGCGCCGAACAGCTCGGAGAGCTGCCGTACGTCGATGTTGTCGCCGCGCTGTTCGGTCTCGTCGAACATATTGAGTGCGCAGACCATGCGGACGTGCATGTCGATGAGCTGCGTGGTGAGGTAGAGGTTGCGCTCCAGGTTGGACGAATCGATGACGTTGATGACGACGTCCGGCGTCTTGTCTACGAGCTGCTTTGCGCACATAGAGTTCCTCCGGGCTGTAGGCCGAGAGGCTGTACGTGCCGGGGAGGTCGACGAGGTTGAACTGGTAGCCGTCGTATGCGGCGTGGCCCACCTTCGCGTCGACCGTCACGCCCGAGAAGTTGCCCACCCGCTCGTGTGCCCCGGAGGCGAAGTTGAAGAGCGATGTCTTGCCGCAGTTCGGGTTGCCCACGAGTGCCACGCTGATGGTACGGCTCTTGCGGTCGGCGGCATCCGACAGCTCGGCCGGGGTCAGCTCCTTGTCGCTGCCGTCTCCCGGGTCGGCAGGCAGGGCGGCGTTGCGGGCCGTACGGACCTCTGCTTTCTCCAGCCTGCGGGCCTCCTCCTCCGAGAGCACCTCGATCTGGTCGGCCTCGCTGTGGCGCAGGCTGACTTCATAGCCCATGATCTTGTATTTCACGGGGTCGCGCAGGGGGGCGTTGAGCAGCACCTCGACGGCCTTGCCCTTGATGAATCCCATCTCGATGATGCGTTTCCGGAATCCGCCGTGTCCCGATACCTTCACGATGACGCCGGTCTCGCCGGTCTTTAATTCTGATAGTTTCATAAGCTTCTGGTTCAAAATCCGGCATTCACCATTCACGATGATGCCGCTGCCGTTCCCTTGTGCCTGCTGCGTGCGGCAACGTCCGCCCGGGAGTCCCGACGGCTCCTGCCCCTGCCGGAAGTGGCCGTACGTCCGGCCGCCTGACAAGCAAAGGTAATGAAAAAAAACAGAACAGCCATCCCCCTGCAGGCGAAATACCTAATAATGGGGATGCCGGCCGGAAGCGGAGGCTGCCGGACGATCGGCTTCCCTTGTTCTTTCACCCTTCCATATCTCCCTGTTTCACAGCAGTTTGCGGATACACTGCAAGTAAGGCCTGATTGCAGTCCAAGTAAGGCCTGATTGCACGCCAGACAAGGCTTAGTTGGAACGCAAGTAAGGCCCGATTGAAACGCAGGTAACGCCTGTTCGGAATGCAGGTGAACATGAGGCGGAGTTTCCCTGCATGGCGGCCGCCTCCTTGCCCGGAAAAAAGAACGGATTTGCCCGGACTGTACAGAATGGTCTGACACAGAGACCAGGGGAACAGATGATTTCCCGGAATCATTCTGCCAATAGGACATTTCAGTTCGGTCTCATGATTTTTCCGCTGCATGGGGGGAGAAGCTGGAGAATTATTGGTAACTTTGCAGCGTCGTTAAAAAAAAACTTCATCCAGATGAGTCAACTGCGTCCTGCCAGGCAGATCCTGTATGCAGGAGGCGGCATTGCGGCCGTACTCCTCCTCGCCGGTCTTTTTCTCCGCACCCTTCCTCCCTCACGGCAGGAGGTGGAGGAGAGTGCCGTGACCGTCAGACAGGCATCCTGCTACGTGCTGGAGGCCGACGGAAAGGCAGCGGCTTACTTCGCCGACTATGCCGACTCGGTCTTCACGGGCGGATCGGTCAGCCGGGATTCCGTCCATACACGCTGCGTGGTGCAGCGCGGCTACTGGGTGAACCGCCTGCCTGTCGTCCCCTCCTGCTTCGGACGGATCGTCACGGGATGGAGCAACCGGCCGGCGGCGGTCGTCAACCTCGGGAACGATGCCGTGTGGCGGCTGCTCTTCCGCACGCTCGTCAGGATGGATGCGGAGATGGGCGGCCTGCAGACTCAGCGCAACGAGCTGGGTTACTACCTCCGTGTACACAGCGTGCAGGACTACGGCTACAACAAGATCGCCGACTACCATGAGGTGGTGGTACAGCGGATGGATTCGCTCCGGAAGGTGCTGGAGGCGGTACACGGCATCGTCACCTCCCATGCACGGCTCCGCATCCGCCAGCTGAACAGCTATTCCATCACTGCGCCGGGCCGACGGAAACGGACCGTCTGCAATCGTCTGGAAGGTAGGTTCTATTAATTCATATATTAACGTGGGGTTATCCCCACACACGTAGTTATAGTATCGGTCCATAAGAGACCTTCATTCTTCATAGAAATGCTTTATTCTCATTTTTATGCATTTTTTGACATCAAGACACAATTATCCTTTTCAAGAGAGAAGTTGTGGCTGATATTTGTTGATTTGGCACATCTAAAGATGTTGTAAACAAGGCAGGTGAGCGCAAACTCGCTTTTGCTCCACTTACTAATTGTTTGACAAAGGAACCATGATACCTCTTCCAACGAAGCCGAAGATGTGTTCCATGGCATCTACACTTTGATTTTCAGGTTAGTTTCTTCTTCTGCTTCGTTAATGGATGATTGCGGTGTCCTTCGCAGATGACGGACGCATCGTACTGGCCTTGACAACATCTTCCCTGCCCTCATATCCAGCATCAAGATAAAGGCGCTACCTTTTGTCCTTGTCCGTGATAAGTCATGAGATAACATTGAGCCGCGTGGATGCTTGATACTGTGGTATGGTAGGACCTCTATGAGTTTGATTTCTTGTCAACTCTGTATGGACCTTTGTATCCATACGTTTCTCTTCCTGCTCTAGCTTCAACGCGTCAATGTCCTTGTGGCATTTCTTGTGTGGGTTGTCGTTCCAAAGCCATCTCTTGCTGTTCTTGGATGGTGTTTTCCTGCGAGTTGTTGCCTGGGGCTTCCAAACGAAGGTGGCGTCAATCTTGCCTTCATTAAAGCTCAGACCTTCGCACGATAACTGACGGAAGTCAAACAGGGTGTCAAACACACCGGCCTTGACCAGTTTATTCTTACATGCCCACACCGTCTTTCGTCAGGCCACTTTCACGTATGTGCGTTTAGAACTCTAAAGCTGGTGTGGTCAATAATCTGATATTCTATTCGTGGTCGCCCAGACCATAATAATGCTGGAGAAATATGACTGAACATAAGAACGACATTCATCGGTTCATGCCCTGCTGAAGTCTTACAACTTTCAGAGAAGAGTCTCTAATGTGGAGCGAAAGAATCTGGAATCAACAAGAGCGGGATACTATCTGCAGCGGGTTGCCCATTATGAAAGAGCCTCGAGAGTAAACCCTTTCAAAGAGACTCTCCGTTTTATTTGGCGATATGTAGTCATTTCATAAGGTACATCAATATTTATGGCGTAAAGCGTACGACTTTTTCGAAAATACGCAAGTAATTAGCTGATTAATAATAAGTTAATTTATAGAACACTTCGGAAATCTTACGTGAACGGAATGCCGTGCTCCTGCAGACCGAAAACGGCATGACACCTTCCGTGTCACCACGTCCCTGCGTGCCGGCAAGGCGGCCGACGAGCTGAAGCGGTACTACCGGCAGCATCCGCCCAGACCGTCGCTTCCGGGGCCTGCGGGCATCCGTGTGGACGGCGGACGCTACGACGGCGAGACACGGAAAGGCCGCCCCGACGGTTACGGCCGCTTCTACGGCGATGACGGCCGCTTCTACGACGGACACTGGAAGGAGGGCCTCCGCGACGGGTTCGGCATCTATGTCGCCCCCCACGAGTATCTGCAGGTAGGCGAATGGAAGAAGGGGGTCTTCAAGGGCGAACGCCTCACGTACAATGCCGACCGCATCTACGGCATCGACCTCTCGAGACACCAGCATGAGCAGCAGGGCCGATACTACCACATCAACTGGAACAGGATCCGCATCACCCACCTCGGCACGCTGAGCAGCAAGACCGTCAAGGGAAGGGTAGATTATCCCGTCTCGTTCGCCTACGTGAAGTCGACGGAGGGCTGCACGGTGCTGAATGCCTATTATCTTACCGACTACGCCGAGGCGCGTCGGCACGGCATCCGCACGGGGACTTACCACTTCTTCTCCACGACGTCGCCCGGTGCGGCACAGGCCGACCATTTCCTGAAGTGCAGCCGCTTCGGCAAGGGCGACCTTCCGCCGGTACTGGACGTGGAGCCGAGCGATGCACAGATCGCCGGGATGGGCGGCGCAGAGGCGATGTTCCGCAGCATCCGTGCCTGGCTGACACGTGTACGGCAGCGCACGGGCCGGCGTCCCATCCTGTACGTCAGTCAGATGTTCGCCAACCGCTACCTGCCGCAGGCACCCGACCTGGGCGACAACTATCTCGTCTGGATCGCCCGCTACGGCGAATACAAACCCAACATCAAACTGATTTACTGGCAGCTGAGCCCCGACGGGAGGGTGCGCGGCATCCACGGCGACGTAGACATCAATGTCTTCAACGGCTACCGCAACCAGTACGGGGACTTCCTGAAACGCCACTGCTTCTGAATGGCGGCCTCCACGGCGGCCGCCGTCGCCTGTCCCGGTCCGCTGCGTCCCCTCAGTCCGGAGGGTCTTGGAAGAGGCTTCCGGCAGCAGGAGGATGGATTAAGAAAAACTAAATTATATCCTTTTCAAACCACAATCTCAACAGAAAGTGTTACCTTTGCAGTTATGGAATTGAAAAAAGTATTGTTCTTTATCCTCTGCATATTCTCCTTCACAGGCCTCCGCGCACAGTACAACATCCAGTGCGAAGACACCTGCAGCCACATCCACGGTCTCGACATGAGCCATTACCAGGGTGACGTGTGGTGGGAGACGGTGGCCGAGAACAGCAACCACAAGCTCAACTACGTCTATCTGAAGGCGACCGAGGGCGGGTCGCGCACCGACCAGCGTTACCTCGACAACATCGAGGCGGCGCAGCGGTACGGCATGAACGTGGGTTCCTACCACTTCTACCGGCCCGCCGTACCGCAGGAAGAGCAGCTGCGCAACTTCCGTATGCAGTGCCGCCCGCAGGACCAGGACCTCATCCCGATGGTCGACATCGAGACGACCGGCGGACTGGGACGCGAGGCCCTGCGCGACAGTCTGCAGCGGTTCCTCGTCCTCATGACAAGGGAGTACGGTGTAAGGCCGCTCGTCTACACCTACACCAACTTCTACGACCGCTACCTCAGCGGGGCACTGGACGGATACAAGCTCTTCATCGCACAGTACAACGGACGCGAGCCGGTACTGCAGGACGGCAGGGACATCTTCGCCTGGCAGTACACCGGAAAGGGACGCATCAACGGTGTGAACGGATACGTGGACAAGTCGCGGCTGATGGGGAAGCACAGTATGCGCGAGATACGTTACCGGCGAAGGCGATAGCCCCCGTACACAAGAGAGAAAGGCAAGGAGAATCGGTAAAATCACAATAATCGAACGTTGAATCAATGATCATCAAATGCCCTGAATGTGGCCATCAAGTGAGCGACAAAGCTCCCGTCTGCCCGAGCTGCGGCGTGGAGATAGCGGGACACATCGTCAGGTGTTCCCACTGCGGAGAACTCTATCTCAAGGAGGAACCGTCGTGCCCGAACTGCCATCATACGGAGACTGACGCAACGGAGGCCGGAAGCAAGTCGCCTGCCGGCGTACAGGAAGAGAACGGCGGAAAGGCCGGTCCGATTGTCGTGATGCCGGTGGCGGAAGACGGGGCCGGCAGCAGGGAGACACCCGCCGCTGTGCCCGAGGCCGGCAGCGGGAAGGAGGAGGCACACGGAACAGCGGACAGCTCCTCAGCCGGCAGCGAGGCGGACGAACAGACGGTAGATGCGGACTTCATCATCGACGATGCCGCCGACGAAGAGGCGATTGCCGCTGCGGAGGCCGTGCAGGAAGCCGCCGCAGGAGAGACTCCGCAGAAGCACAGCCACGTCTCGCTGGCCGTCTCGCTGCTCATCGCCGCCATCACGGCGGCCGTACTGCTGTTCCTGTACAACCAGGGAGCGGACATGAGCAGGGCGAACAGCGAGCAGGAAGCCTATGCACAGGCCCTCGGCAGCGACGAACCGACCGTCCTGCGGAACTACCTCGCTGAGAATCCCTCCGCACCGAAGACGCACCGCGACAGCGTCGCCGCACGGCTGAAGATGCTGGTGACCGCCGACCACAGCCGGCAGGATGCCGACAGAGAACTGGCGGCGGCGATGGCCGGCAATTCGAAGCGGCGCTGCAGCAGTTCCTCTCTAAACATCCCGACACGGAACACCGCAGTGAGGTGGAAGCCCGGATCGATGAGATAGACTGGGCGCAGGCGGTGGAAAAGAACGACGAGAGCGCATACCTCGGCTACAAGGCACAGCACGCCGCAGGCCTGCACAGTAAGGAGGCCGACGAGAAGCTGAAGACGCTCCTTGTACACACGGTATCGGACGGTGAGAAGACGGCGGCTGTCGGTGCCGTTCGCCAGCTGCTGCAGGGCATGAACAGCAAGAGCAGCGAAAAGATTGCCGGTGCCGTGGCACCCTCGCTGAACTTCCTCGGTGCAGGCGGTGCGACGGCAAAGGACATCCGGCGTTACATGACCGACAAACTCTATCAGGCCGATGTCAAGACCATCAACTGGCATCTCGGATCGCCGGCCGAAATCACCAAGGACAGCAACGATGACGGTGCAGAGCTTCACCTGAAAGTGCCTGCCACGCTCGACATCGAACGCAAGGGCGGCAGGTCTCGGCGCAACTACATCCTCTCGGCGACCGTCAAGGAAGGGAAAATCACGAGGGTGAACTGGAACCAGATATAGAACCGGCTGCCGGGAAGCACGCTAACAAACAACACGCAATGAAGAAAATAACCATCGCCATCGACGGCTTCTCCTCCTGCGGGAAAAGTACGATGGCAAAAGATCTGGCAAAGGAAATCGGCTACATCTATGTCGATACAGGGGCGATGTACCGTTCGGTGACGCTCTATGCGATGCGTCACGGTCTCTTCCATCCCGGCGGAACAGTCCGTGAACAGGAGCTGCAGGAACAGATGGGGAATATCCACATCAGCTTCCGCCTCAATCGGGAGGCCGGCCGTCCGGACACATTCCTCAACGGAGAGAATGTAGAGAACGACATCCGCACCATGGAGGTGTCGGCGCACGTGAGTCCCATAGCCGCACTTCCCTTTGTCCGGAAGGCATTGGTTGGACAGCAGCAGCGAATGGGGGCGGAGAAAGGTATCGTCATGGACGGACGCGACATCGGGACGGTGGTCTTCCCGGATGCCGAGCTCAAGATCTTCGTGACGGCATCGGCCGAGGTGCGTGCCCGTCGCCGCTACGACGAGCTGAAGGCGAAAGGCATGGAAGCAGACTACGAAGACATCCTCCGGAACGTGCAGGAACGCGACTACATCGATTCGCACCGTGAGGTATCACCGCTCCGCAAGGCTGACGATGCCATCGAACTCGACAACAGCGACATGACGATAGCGCAGCAGAAGGAGTGGCTGCTCAGACAGTACAGGAAAGCGGTGGAGTAGAAGCCTCCCCAACCCCTCCGAAGGAAGGGATTATGGTAGGATAAGGCCCATCCCCGCTTATCATCGCCCATCATCGCCCTATCCCCGCCCACAGAACATCCAATGACAGGAAACAGGAAAGGACTCCTCGCACTGAGTCCGTTATTCGTATTCATCGTGCTCTATCTGGTCACGTCCATCGTGTCCGGCGATTTCTACAAGGTGCCGATTACCGTGGCATTCATGGTCTCCAGCATCTTCGCCATTGCCGTCTCCGGAGGCTATCCGCTCGAAGCGCATAGAAATCTACAGCAAGGGGCCAGTACGGACAACATGATGATGATGCTCTGGATATTCGTACTTGCCGGAGCCTTTGCCAACTCGGCCAAGGAGATGGGCAGCATCGATGCCACCGTCAACCTGACGCTGTCGGTCCTGCCGGGCAACCTGCTGCTGCCGGGGCTTTTTCCTTGCCGCCTGCTTCATTTCCATCAGCATCGGGACGAGTGTCGGGACCATCGTCGCCCTGACGCCCATCGCTGCCGGCGTCGCTACCTCGACAGGCAGTTCGCTGCCCTTCGTCGTGGCGGTGGTGGCAGGCGGGTCGTTCTTCGGCGACAACCTCTCGTTCATCAGTGACACGACGGTCGTCGCCACACGGACGCAGGAGTGCAAGATGGCCGACAAGTTCAAGGTCAACTTCTTCATCACCGCACCGGCGGCCGTCCTCATCCTCCTTGTCTATGTTTTCATGGGCGAAGACCTGCATACGGCGGGGCAGGCGGCATCTGTTAGCATTTACAAAATCATCCCGTACATGGCCGTTCTCCTCTGTGCCGTCTTCGGCATGAACGTGATGGCGGTGCTGACCATCGGGCTTGTCCTGACAGGCACCATCGGTATCGTCGACGGCACTTACGATGTCTTCGGCTGGTTCTCGAGTATGGGAACAGGCATCACGGGCATGGGCGAACTGATCATCATCACGATGATGGCAGGCGGAATGCTGGAAATCATCCGTGAGAACGGCGGCATCGACTATCTCATCCGCATCGTCACACGCCACGTCAACGGCAAAAAGGGGGCAGAACTGACCATTGCCTTCCTCGTGAGTCTGGTGGACATCTGCACGGCGAACAACACGGTGGCCATCCTCACCGTGGGCGGCATAGCACGGCAGATCGGCAACCGGTACGGCGTGGACAGGCGCAAGGCGGCCAGCATCCTCGATACCTTCTCCTGCTGCGTTCAGGGGCTGATTCCGTACGGCGCACAGCTGCTGATGGCTGCCGGACTGGCCAAGATCAATTCCGTGAGCATCATTCCTTATCTGTATTATCCCATGGCACTGGGCATTACGGCCCTGCTGTCCATCCTCTTCCAGTATCCCCGCCGCTACTCATAGCATCCCTCTCATCCCTCTCATCCCCTCTATCCCCGCCTCTCCCCGCTTATCATCGCTTATCATCATGCAAACAATCGATTCTTCTTCAATGGACATCATACAGCGTAATTTCTTCCGCATCCTCTGTTCAGGAGCGTTCGGCACACAGTCGAGCATCGAACCGATGTCGCCTTTCAAGTGGCGGAGACTCATGCAGATGGTGGAGGCACAGCAGGTGATGCCGGTATTTGTCAGCGGCATTGTCAAACATACGTCGGACGAGGGACTGAACCTGCCGGACGATGTCATCGGGGACATCAAGGCGAGAATGAGCGAGAGGAAAGCACTGGCGGCCCGGATACCGAAGACGGCCCGGCTCAGCAGCACGTTCCTGAACCGCAGGTTGAAGAACCTCATGTACAAAGAGCTGCACAGTATCGACACCTCTGTCGAGGCTCTCGATATGCTGAAGCTCATTGTAGCTAACTCAGAGGTGATGCTCACGCGCGGCATGAATCTGGGAGGGATCATTACGATGGGCGAGTATCTGCGGACACGCGGCGACAAGGTCGACTTCGTCAAACTCGACGGCTGGCTGACGGCATTGCAGCTCCACGGTATGGCGGAACTGCAGGGCAACGTGCTCATCTCGGTCTTCGGTTTCGAGCAAGACGAACTGCCCTTCGTCGCCAGGACCGACCAGAAAAGCCTATCGCCTGACACTCCGCAGCGTGTCGGACCTGGCGAAGGACACGGCACAGGAATGGCACTTCAGGCAGAACTCCGCCGGCTTCGTGCAGAACAACAACGCCGTTCTCCGCCGCAACCTCAGCCGGAGTCTGCGTTACATGGGCTATGCGCCGGTCGAGACAACCAGCAATTTCTTCCACAACTTCGTCAGAAGCCTGTCCGAAATCGAGGAGTAAGACAGGGGAGGGCAAAGTACGCAATGCAATGACGACTTCCTGTTGCCTGTCCCCGCTCATCATCGCTCGTCCCGTTTGGCATCGTTTTTCCGGGACAGTAGATCTTTCAAGAAAACAAACTGCTTCTATCCGATTATTATCATGCTTAACGTGATCCGTACTGAGCCTTGACACCATGGGTGTACACCCTCGACACCATTCGTGTTTACCCTCGGCACACTGACAGCAAAGAATCAGTGTGCGTAAATGATAGCCCCCATCGATTATCTACAGGTTCGTTTTTTCCTGTCCGGCATTGCTCATCTCTGTTATCATCGTCCCTTCCCGCCTGTCTCCCCTCCCGTTGAAAAACGCTGAAAAACACTCCCCTTGATTAAACCTTGTCATGTCTCAGGCGTCATATCTCACGTTTTATTTCAGATAATCAGAAAAGACATTTATGGTAAAAAGACTGTTGACACTTGTCCTCCTGCTTCCCGTCACCGTGGCGGTGCTGGCGCAGAACAGGACAATTACAGGAACACTCTATGACGGAGAGATGAAGGAACACGTGCCCTTTGCCGTCGTCCAGCTGCTGAAGCAGGACAGCAGCTACGTAGTAGGAGCCACCTCCGACGAAACCGGTACGTTCAAGGTGACTGCCCCGGCAAACGGCAGATACATCCTGAAGGCATCGTATGTAGGCTACAGGACGATCTTCCAGAACGTAACGATTGCCAATGAGCAGGATGTCTCCATCGGACAGCTTGACTTCCAGGCGGATACACACACGCTGAAGGAGGTCAAGGTGGTGGCGAGCGCGCCGAAGGTGGTCGTGAAGGCCGACACCTTCCAGTACAACGCCTCGGCCTACCGCACACCGGAGGGTTCGACAATCGAGGCACTGGTGAAGAAGCTGCCCGGAGCGGAGGTGTCGGACGACGGGACAATCAAGATCAACGGCAAGGAAGTGAAGAAGATTCTCGTCAACGGAAAAGAATTCATGGTGGGCGACACGAAGACCGCCATGAAGAACCTCCCCACTTCCATCATACAGACCATAAAGGCCTACGACCAGCAGAGCGACCTCACCCGTGTGACGGGCATCGACGACGGCAACGAGTCTACGGTCCTGGACTTCGGCGTGAAGCAGGGGACGAACAAGGGACTTTTCTCCAACATCGACCTCGGCATCGGGACGAAGCACCGTTATTCCGAACGCGGCATGGCGGCCTACTTCAACGACAAGTTCCGGATGATGGGATTCGTCTCGGCGAATAACGTCAACGACATGGGCTTCGGCGGCGGACCGCGCGGCGGCTTCGGCGGTGTACGGCAGGGACTGAATGCGACGAAGATGGTCGGCCTGAACATGAACTACGACAACGGACAGTCGCTGCAGTGGGATGGCAGTGTTCGGTGGAATCATGCCGACGGCGACCTGAACGCACGCATCGCAGCGGAGAACTTCGTGGCGCAGCAGGGCTCTTTCTCCAACCGCCTCTCACAGCAGTACACCCGGACCAACTCGTGGGACGGGCGGTTCCGTCTGGAGTGGCGGCCCGATTCGGTCTGGAACATCATGTTCCGCCCGAACATACAGGTCAGCAAGAACGACGGACAGACTGTCAGCACGTCGGCTGCCTACAGCGCCGATCCTTACGAGACCGTCGACGATCCCTTGTCGGCAGCGGCCATCGCACAGCTCAAAGCCAGGGGACTGATGGTGAACAGCCAGCAGAATACGACCATCACCTACGGCGACAACACTTTGCTGGGGGCGATGCTGCAGGTGAACCGCCGGCTGGGGAAAAAGGGACGGAACGTGACGCTGCGCATGGACGGCGACTATACGGATGCCGACTCCAGGACTTTCTCGACACAGGACCTCCAGTATTTCCAGCTGCGGGACGCACTCGGCAACGATTCCACCTACCGGGCGTACCGGTTCAACCTCATGCCGACGAAGAGCCGGGATTATGCCGTGCAGGCGACTTACAGCGAGCCGATAGCCCGGAAGACCTATCTGCAGTTCAGCTATCAGTTCAAGTACGGTTTCTCGAAGAGCAACCGCGACACCTACGATTTCTCGGCACTGCCCGCAGCGACATTCAGCGGTGTGCATCCGGCTTACCGCGCGTGGAACAGCTATCTCGGTCTGCTGGCACAGCCGGTGGACAGTTACCTGGACGGCAGTCTGAGCCGTTATTCGGAATACCGCACCTACACACACGACGTGCAGGTGATGCTGCGCATGATCCGCAGCAAGTGGAAGATGAACGTGGGCGTGATGCTGCAGCCCCAGCGTTCCACTTACAGGCAGGATTATCTCGGTGTACACGTCGACACGGCACGGACGGTGGTGAACTGGAGCCCGACGTTCGACTTCCGTTACCGTTTCAGCGAGCAGAGCAACCTGCGCATCAATTACAAGGGAACGGCGACACAGCCGACGATGAGCCAGCTGCTCAATATCACCGACAATACCGACCCGCAGAACATTTCCGTCGGCAACCCCGGGCTGGAACCGGCCTTCACCCACCGTTTCCGACTCTTCTATAACACCTTCCGGCAGAGCCATGCACAGGCACTGATGACCTTTGCCAATTTCTCCGCCACACGCAACGCCATCGGCAACAGCGTCAGCTATGATGCGGCGAGCGGAGCACGTACGGTGAAACCCGTGAACGTGAACGGAAACTGGGATGCCGATGCGGCTGTGATGTACAATACGAGCATCGACTCGGCCGGTGTATGGAACATCCATACCTTCACGCATGCCGGTTTCAACCGATACGTCAGCTTTCTGCAGCCGGACTTCGCAAGCAGTCTGCGGAAGAACATCACGAAATCGCTGACGCTGGGCGAACGCCTCGCCGGAAGCTACCGCAACAGCTGGCTGGAACTGGAACTGGACGGGTCGGCCGACTTTACCCGGACGAAGAACAACCTGCAGAGCTTCAGCAACCTGCATACCTGGCAGTTTGCCTACGGCGGCACGTTGAGCCTGAGCCTGCCGTGGAACATGAGCCTGTCGACCGATCTTCACCAGACCAGCCGCCGCGGTTACAGCGATGCCTCGCTGAACACGAACGAGCTGCTGTGGAATGCACAGCTGTCGCAGAGCCTGCTGAAAGGCAATGCGCTGACGGTCAGCCTGCAGTTCTATGACATTCTGCACCGGCAGAGCAATCTGTCACGGGTCATCAGTGCCGTGAGCCGTACCGACATGGAGTACAACAGCATCAACAGCTACATCATGCTGCGTGCCACCTACCGGCTGAACCTCTTCGGCGGCAGGAATGCCATGCCGAGACCGAAGGATGCGCCGCCTTTCGACCATCGAGGACCCGGCATGGGTCCCGGTCCCGGCCCGGGTGCAGGCGACGGCCGGCCACCGATGGGCGGTGGCTTCTAAGATTCAAAGGCCTATCATCGCCCATCCCCGCTATCATCCCTCATCTCCATTTATCATCACCTATCCTCGCCTACCATCGCCTATCCTCGTCTACCACATGAACACATACAGCAGCGACATATACAGCTGCACGCCGATGACGTAGGCCGGTACGATCCGCGCCCCGGCCTCCAGCCCGCCGACGAGTACCCGGTGCATACGTGCAACGTTGTCCACCGTACCGCTCGCCACGCCGTACGACAGCGACATGACGATGAGGACGAACGAAAGCGAGGGGATGAGGCTCGACGAGAACGCACTGGGGAAGAGTTCGCCCGTCACACTCAGGAGGATGGCGTGGGGGACGACGGTGAGCAGCAGCATGATGACCACATAGACCATAAACTCTGCCAGTGCCAGGCGCAGGCCTATCCGTTCGCGGTAGTGCAGCCCCTGCCGGCCGTCTGTGCTGTCCCGTCTGTGCAGCAGCCCGGACATCTTCGTGCAGAAAGCGGCCCAGAGCCGGCTGCGGACGCACGCTCCCACGGCCATCACCGCCGTGATGAACCATGCCAGCAGCGGTGTCAGCTGGTTGGCGGTGAAAGAACCGAAGAACCACCGGACACCCTCGCTGCTCAGCAGCGAACGGATGGGCAGCTCGGGGAAGGCCGCCGTGATGAGCCAGGAGAGCAGGATCAAAGCCAGCTGGGCAGTGACGAACACGAGGACGGTCCAGCCCAGCTTACTCTTCATCCGCATGGAGGTTGTCGATGTCGATGATGCGCAGTTCCAGTGCCCTTACGACGAGGCGCGTCGCGTTGACGCTCATGCCGTTGTTGCCGTCGGGGAAGAGTTTCTGCACAAGCTCGTTCTGCCGTTTCTCCAGACTCTTCACGCCGAAGGGCATTCCGCGCAGGTTGGTGATCTGCTCCTTGGTGTAGCCCAGGGCGAGATGGCGCAGGAAACGCTCGTCGTACTCGTCGATCTCGTAGCTCACCATGGCCTCCTGGTGCATGAGCATGCTGCTGACGCTCTGCTTGAACCGCCCCACGATTTTCTCGAGGATGGGCTGGTTGAACACCATCCGCTTGCCCGACATGACGCTCGCCACATCGCCCCGCGTGAGCAGTTCGCCGCTCTTCAGGCAGATGCCGTCGGCACCGGCGTCGAGCACGTCTACCCACAGTTTCTCGTTCAGTATTTCGCCCGTGAAGATCAGCACCTTCACATTGGGGTAGCCCTGCTTGGTCTGCCGGCAGATTTCCACGCCGACGGTCGTCGAGCCGCCCAGCCCGAGGTCGAGCAGGACAAGGTCGGGTAGCTGCTGCTTGATGAGCTTCCAGTAGGCGGTCTCGCTCTCTGCCGTCCCGATGATTTCGGCCTCCGGAATCTCGTTTCTGAAGATGCCTTCCGTCCCTTTCAGTTCCAAGGGCACATCTTCGACGATGATGACTTTAAAATTCTCCATACGTATTTTTTCTTTTTGTTTCTTGATTGTCTTTTGACAGGACGATCTGCACACGCACGCCTTCCGGTGTCGCCGTTGCCGATATGCCGCAGCCTCGCCGGTTCGTCGCCTCGCCGTTGTCGCGTACGATCTGCCGGCAGATGAAAGACATCAGATGGGCGGCCGAGGGCTGGAACAGCTGCCGGCACGCCTCGTCCGGCAGGTGGAGCGCAGACATCAGGACGTGCAGGACGACATATCCCGGCTGTCCCTCTCCGGCACTGACGGCAAGGGGCTGGCTGTGGTTGCTCTGGTACAGGATGTCGAACAGGTAGGCGATGAGGACGGGGTCGCCGCTGACCGCCGGTGCGGTGTCGACGGGGGCCGTCAGCTTCGACCTGCTGACGAGTGTGGTGAGGTCTACGTGCCGTGCGATGAGCTTCACCGCATCCACCTGGTGCATGGCCTGCTGGCTCAGTATCAGGTAAAGCTCCTTGTAGTAGACGGCCAGTTCGTCGATGGCCTCGAGCTGGGCGTCAGCCCCGTCGACGAGCTGCCGGATGCGCGAGGGGTAGTACATCGTCTCGTGCTTGAGCGTCGACAGGCAGTTGTCGAGGATGCTGTTGCTGATGTGCAGGCGTTCGTTCTCGTATTCGACGCAGCGCACCTCGTCCTCCAGCATCTCGAGGTCGGCCTGGCTCTTCTGGTCCTCCTCGACCGATGCGTGGAGTGCGTCCCTTATCTGCGTGACGATGGCCAGCAGACGCGGCGGGAACCTGTCGCTTGCCCCGCGCTCCACCTCCCGGAGCTTCTCCTCTTCGCTGACGTCGCTGAGGAGGATGGTGTTGATGCGCCTCACACGCTCCAGACAGAACTGGTAGGAGAGGCGGCGGCGGTAGTACATCACGTAGTAGACGGGGAAGATGGCCAGCAGGAAGAGGACAAGCAGGGCGATGGCCACGTTCTTGTTCGTCTCCGACTTCATCATCATCCGGCAGTACTCGCCCAGCGACCTGTCGGCGTAACGCTCCTTGAAGAGGTGGGTATAGACGGAGTTGTTGTATCGGTAGAGGTCCCACTCGTGCAGGGCGAGTGCGGCCACTGCGCTCTCGTTGCGGATGTCGAGGATGACGCTGTAGTCCATCGGCACGCCCTCGTGGAACCATTTTATTTCCGGTGGGATGTTGGGGAGGGTCCCCGTCCGCTTCATCAGCTCCTTTCCCTTGGGGCGCAGGCGGAGGTAGAGCCTGTTGAGATAGTAGCGGCAGGTGTCGGCGTAGGCCAGCGTCTGGGCGTAGGAGCCGTTGATGTTGGAGAAGTAAGCCGAGTCGGCGTAGATGCCGGCCAGGGTGCCGTAGTCGTGGCGGGCCAGTGCTGCTGCCTTGTCGATGTCTCTGGCGGGGCGTGCGGATGCCGCCGCCAGGGGGCAGACGGCAAGGAGGATGCCGGCGACCGTGCGGCCGATGCCTTTCGGCAGGCGGAAGAAGAAGCGGCTTCCCCTGCCTTCGCGGCTCTCCACGCCGATGCGGCATACGGAGAAGATCCGGCTGATCTTGCGGTACTTGTTGATGATGCCGTTGCAGTTCATCAGCCCGAAGCCGTGCGAGGTGCTGTCCGTCTGGTCGTGGATGGGCTTGTAGTCGAAGATGTGTGCCTGCTGCGTCTCGGTGAGTCCGCAGCCCGTGTCGGCGACGGAAATCTCCACATAGCCGTCGCCCTCCGCCGCGCTGACGGTGACGCTGCCGCCTGCCGGGGTGAACTTCCGGGCATTGTCGGCAAGGGTGTTGACCATGAAGAGCGTCAGCACCCGGTCGGCCTTGACGACGGCGGTGCTGTCAGCGACACGGAGGTCTATGCCTTTCATCTGGAATCCCATGCGTCCCTTCTTCACGATGTCGAACACCTGCTGCACGGGGAAGCTCTCGATGTGGAGTGACAGGCGGCCCTGGCGCAGCTGGATCCACTCCGTGAGCACGGCGTTCAGCTCGTTGATCTTGTCGGTCAGTTCACGGATGTACGTGTAGCGTTCCGCCTTCAGCGTGTCGCTCTCGCCGCCTTTCTTCAGCATGGCGATCTCGTGGAGCATACGGTCAATGAGGGGGATGACGCTGTTGACGAGCGACACCTTCGCCCGCTGCTCGAGGTTCTTGCGCCGGTTGTCGACGAGGTGGATCCGGTTGAGGTCGAGCTGTTCCGCCGTCTCGTCATACCGTCCGGCCACTTCCGCCCGGTGTATTTCGTTCTGCCGCCGCCACTGTTCGAGCGGCACCAGCAGTTCGTCCAGCGACTGCCGGCTGTCCCTCCTCCGCCGCAGGTAGTGGAAGAGTACCAGCAGGGCGAAGACGATGAAGATGGAGAGTGCCACGGCGGCGATGATGAGGTTGAGCTGCTGTGAGGTGCGGTCGAGCTGCTCGGCGCGCGAGGCGAGGTAACGGTCCTGGCGGGTCTCGTCCTGCAGGTCGAGGTAGATGTTGCGGTTGTAGTCGCTCTGCTGCTTGTCGTTGATGGCGGAATAAGCCACGCTGAGCTGTTCGCGGATGGAGGCGACGAGGTCGGGGGCCTGGCGGATGGCCGGGTTGCTGTTCAGAGCCTTCTGCAGGCAGAGGATGGCCGATCGGTAGTCCTTTATCTGCCAGTAGCAGGAGGCCAGCGTACGGTAGGAGCCGGCGGTCTGGTAGACGTCGCCGTACTGCCGGAAGATGGCGAGCGACCGCTGCGCGAGGTTTCCGGCCAGCAGGCTGTCGGGCATGTGGTCGAGGTTGAGGAACTGGAACGACGGCAGGTTGTCGCGCATTAGCGTCCGGCGGTTCCGGTCGTTGACGAGGTGCTCGCTCAGGGCCTGCAGCGAGTTCGCTTCCCAGTAGGGGTAGCCGTGCCGGCGTGCGAGCATGTAGCAGTGCATGAGGTAGTCGAACTCGCGCTGGCTGATCTCCGCCTGCGTCCCCGTGGTGATGATGCCGCCTGCCCCGATGTTGTAGTAGTAGGCCAGAAGCTGTGCCATGTCGGTCTGTATCTCGCCGTCGGGGTTGATCTGGCGGATGGCTCTGACGGACGGCTGCTCCAGTCCCACGTAATAATAATAGGTGGACGTGACGATGGCGAATTCCGTCCGCGCGTAGACCATGCGCCGCCGCTGCCGGTCGGAGAGCAGGCGTTCGTCCTCCTCGATGCGGTGGAGCCGCTTCTGGGCTTTCTCGTAGTAGTCGTAGAATTCCTTGTTGAGCGACTCGCGCTGGCAGAGACGCATGAGCTGGATGTCGGCCACCAGCAGCTCCACCTGGTTGTCGGTTGTCCGGAGCACGGAGTCGAGCCGGGCGTAGGCCTCCGTGAAGCGCATCTTCATCAGGTCGGCGAATGCGAGGTTGTTCAGGGCCTCCGCTCTTCCGGCATCGTACCGTTTCGCCAGTCCGTACGCCCGCCGGGCATACAGGCCGACGGAGTCGAGGTTGCGGTAATGGAAGGCGTATGCCTTGTCGTTGCAGGCATCAGCCTCCTGCTCGTGGGGGACGCTGCATGCCCGCCAGCAGCAGGGGCAGCAGTGTCGCCGCCCATCTCCCTGCCGTTCTGTATAGCCTTCTTGTCTTCATCTGTGTTGTTTTGCCGTTCGGAGGTGCTTCCGTGAAATCAGAGGCAAATATACAAAACTTTTCCCGAACAGGAAACAAGCCGGGGGATAATCTGAGCGGAGCGGGAACGGAAGCCGGTGCGGAACAGGCTTTTCCCCCTGTGCTGGGCCATCGGGGGCCGGACGGAATCCGAAAGGGCCTTACTTGCGTTGCAGAAGGGCCTTGTCTGCACCTCAGAAGGGCCTTGGTTGCACCTCAGAAAGGCCTCTTCTCGATGCAGTCTGTAACCTTTTGTGATACAGCGTGTTGTGAACTGACGTGCAGAGACGTGCGGAGAGGACCTGCCGGGGAGGACTTCCCGGAATCATTCAGAAAGCGGATGGCGTGGGGATGAAGACTGCCGTCCCACAATTTTACGGTCCCGGTCCGTTTCTTATACAAAGTGGTTTTAAATTCAATTTATATATGATTTACGGTTACATCAGAGTGAGCAGCGACAAGCAGACGGTGGAAAACCAACGCTTCGAGATTACCCGGTTCTGCGAGGGACAGGGTCTGGAGGTGAATGACTGGATAGAAGAGACCATCAGCGGGACGAAGAACTATACGAAACGCCAGCTCGGCAGGCTGCTGAAAAAAGTCGGAAAGGACGACATCATCATCTGCAGCGAGCTTTCGCGTCTGGGGCGCAGCCTTTTCATGATCATGGAAATCCTGAACATCTGCATGACCAGGGAGTGCCGCGTGTGGACCATCAAAGACAACTACCGCCTCGGGGATGATATCCAGAGCAAGGTGCTCGCCTTCGCCTTCGGACTGTCGGCGGAGATAGAACGGAACCTCATCAGCCAGCGGACGAAGGAGGCTCTGGCAAGAAAGAAGGCGGAGGGGGTGATACTCGGACATCCCCGTGGCTTCCGCTGCAGACTTAATCCCAGATGCGCCGGCCGGCATGACTATATCGTGAAAGAACTGGCCAACGGAACGGAAAAGACGCTTATTGCCCGGAGACTGAAAGTGTCAAAGACGACTTTCTACCGTTACCTCGTTTATGCAGGTCTCCACCTGCCTGTAAATTGCCGGCAGGGAGGATGGAAGGAGCATGGCGTCATCATTGACCCTCAAAA
>BNJU01000774.1_pt1 | contig 146338 bp, 162 predicted proteins | sample 8539281 | NCBI WGS metagenome assembly BNJU01 (sample SAMD00202456, study PRJDB9452) | human saliva metagenome | isolation source: human saliva | place: Japan | reverse complement strand
TGAGGCATAAACGGGTGGCGCTGAGCGATCAGGGCGTTGAGAGGGGTCAGAGATTAGCGTAAGCTTGCCACAGATGTATTGGCGGCGTGTATCATACTGGGATCGAGGCCCTTGCGTTTTTCATTCTCCATCCAGGAGGCAAGATTATGTAGTGACAAATGATGGCGGGTGATTTGGTGACAGAACGGTCAAGATTTTGAAACAGGAATAACGCTACAACAGGATTGCATCGGGCGATTGGGGCGAAGAGGCGTGTTGCAGAAGCATGACGCTTCGCGGCGTTGGTTTCAAAATTGCCGATTATATAAGGGTGACGGCATGACGGAAGTTGCGGCCTTTACTGGGCGAAGGTTCGCAATTTGTTCGCCAGTCATTGGTCGTACCGCTGAATAAACCAATTGCTCGCAAAGATCACGAGGATCTGATCTACAAACGAAAAAATCCAGTTAAAAAGCATTGGCGCAAGCATTGAATACCATGCTGAGGTCGTCCTACTCGTTGGCTCAGGGAGTATTGCTAAAATAGGATGATCCTTGATTATCTAGATAAAGAAGATTAAATACAGATTCTCAATAAAAATAATGGAGCATGGGCGAGATTGGCAGGCAGAAGAGGCGCGGTCACTGACAAATGTGCAGGCGCGGTACTGATGCAAAGCCTGGCGAAGGCGAGAAGCCCAGGTGTGGTTTCGTGAGCAGTTGAGCATGAACGTCACGGGTCGCCGCGTCGACAACGGCTGCGTGGACGCGTGCCGCAGGCGATCCGGGTGATGCGGTTTACGTATCAACCGGACGGCATGATGCAGATCTTCAGGGCAGACATTTGGCGCTTATGGAGCGCGGGTGTTGACGAAGAGACGGCATTAAAAACAAGCCGTGTCGAAGACGCTGAGCGGCGGCTTTTTAAAAACGGTAATGAAGTATAACGCGCAAAGCAGTACGACATAATGTGATTAATCGTCACCGCAAAGGTTGTCTATGGGTGGCATAAAGATTCTTGAGGCAGGCAAGTGGCGGTTGCTTGGCGATGGGTGGCTGAGCGCTGGTCATGCCGCTAAAGATAACCCTGAAGTTTACTTGATTTGAAGATTGTTCCCTTGGTCAGAGAGATTAAGAAGATTGGCGACAAAAAGGATGCGTACGGCGCAATGGCGCGGGGCGGCAACAAAAAGCTACATATGCCGAAAGAGATCCCAGAGTGGGCGAAAGGTCTGATTTCGCCGGATTGAGCGCGAAGTGCCATCTGGTGCTTGACACGCGTGGTTGCACCAGAAAATATGCGCGCACGCGAGGTATTCACCTGGCGTGGTGGTGGGCGGCGATCCGGTTGAAGTGCCGTAACGAGTCGCAGAAGTTGTTGGCGGTTTGCAGGCGTTACGGCAGAAGTACTGCCGATTATCGTATGCGCCGACCGGCGCGATCAGCTGCGAATCAGTTGACCGGTGATGTGGAAGACAGGTTGACTGTTGGGGCATCGTTGGGCATGGTGGCGGGCAATTTACCGGTGAAGATCGCGACCGTAGTTTACTCGGCTCGGCACGAAACTCTTGCCGATATTTAACCGTAAACGCTGCGCGCAGAAGAAAGATGGCGCAAAATCGTGAAAGGGCGATAAGATGAAACGCTGCTGGCAATGGTGGCAACAGAGCGGTGCGCGCCAGTTGATTGATGTACCTGGGTGCGACCGATGAGTTTCGCTTTCATTTTTCATTTTGGTAACGCTATGTTGTACGATAAAACTTTCATAAATAGCGCATTATGGAGCATATGGCATTTGTTTGAACGCGGTTGCGAATGGTTGGCACCTATGACAGGGTACAGAATAGCTATCATAACGCGCGATGACAAATGGTTGCATCGATAATTGTGTGTGGCGGAATACGCCGGTTTGAATGGGAACGGATCACGCGCAAATTCACCGTTACTGGCTGATTCGGCAGAAGACGGTACTGAAAAGTGTGTGCCATGACACAGGCTATTTAAAACAATAATGGTTATGTATTGTAGCCGTCCGCTGATATGACGATGATATTTGCGTTTTTCGACAGCGTTTGCGGCTGATAGATAATGTCGCTTCCGGCATATCCGCCCGTCATCGGCCATTGACGCTACAAGTGATAACTTATGCGGTTTTATAAACCTGGGCTTCATGAGGCGTGAGCGCATATCCAGCATGCTTGGAGGCAGTAGGAACTTCCATGAGCGACAGACGACGTGCCGCACGATGAGCTGGGAAGTGGCTGGGCAGTTCCGCAAGCGAAATCGTTATTATTGGAGTAGCAAGCGCTGCCATGGTTAGATGACGATGAGGTGACGGTGGCATGTCTGAATTCCCCATCTTAAACTGGTACGATACACTCTTGTAAGCGCAGTACTTAGAAACTAACATATAACATGTTGGCAGAACATAACAGTTTGCGATAGCGGCTAAGGACTTTGTGACGAACAATTTAGAAACAGCCAACGAGTTGTTGACATTATTGTGAAGTTAGAGACGGTACCGGCGGATTTTAGTGAGGAATTAATGCCGCAAATCATACACGGTAAGGCGCGCCAGATGGGTGCGCAAACGGTTGCCTGAATTAATGTTTACCGCAGGCGCTATTTCGGCGATGGTTTCGTGAGGAATTACGATCGTGCCGGACGAAATCCGTAACGTTTCGCGCGAGCGTATGCTGCGTGCGGCGCGTGAGTTTAGTGATGCAAATGCCTGGGTGTTTGCAGGCGTTAAATAACCCGGCGTGAAGGACGATATTATTGCGAATTAACAATAAACTTGAGACGTTATTTAGTAAATATACAGGGCTTCAGACATGATGAATGCTCCATTTTTTGGCGACATATAGTTTCGATAAAATAGCAATGTAGAAGATTGCGATTGTGGGGTATGGTGTTCATCGAAAGGGCGATCAAGTTTAAAGTATTTCAGCACCAAGTATCCGCGCACGGGTTTTGATTGGTGATCAGAATGATATAAAAATCGGCTGATGATATAATTGTACGCCTGGTACGAATGATATTTCGGAACAGCTAATGACGTTAATTTGGTGATCCGTACACCAACATTGCGCCATATCGTGTTAGCACGCTAGGTAAAGAGATGGTCCGGCGACCAAATGGTTTTGCTGAATATCCGGCGCCGGTGTTATTGACCGGGAACAAAAAACGAGGAACAGTGTTATAGTATGATCGCAGCTGGGTACTGCGCCAGGCAGGTAAAACAATGATTAATACAGTTAGTATATCGGTACGCCAGGACGATGTGTTGCGCAAAGATCCGCGCCGCACGGTATGTGGTGATTTATGAGCTGGAAACAGTTTTCAGTTTCGTGGGTTGGAACCGTCGCCACTTTGTTGGAACTGTCCTGATGATTCGAGCCGGATCGTCTGGATGGTATCATGCACATTTGATGGAGAAATTTTTATATCGATGCAAATCAAATATCTGCCGCTTTATCAGCAAGCAAATGACGGCCGTATGCCATCCGACAAATGTTTGTTCGCAACCGGGTGCACTCACGTCGAATTGGCGATGAGCGAGCGTACCGTGGCTCCTGACCGATTTTCTGGTGTATGCCGACGGCGTACGTGTTGTTTATGTCGCAGAATCGCCAGGTATGCCCAGCCGATGCAATTACAGTTACCGGGCGGTTATAATCTTGATAATGCGTAAGCAATGGGTGCTACTGGAAGTAAGCATTTCAGGTATTCGCCAAGTATATTATTGGTTACGTTCATTACAGGATTACCGCATCGTTTGAAGCCGTGTTACTAGAAAAAAACGGTGTAATCGACGACAGTATCACAACGACGCAAGGCGCTATCGCGGCGATCGGTGCATTTGTAACCGAAAGTTTTGATTCTGGGCGGACGTGGTGACTGCGCTCGCTAAAGTGCACGCAGCAATATGCGTTGTCATGATGATGGGCTCAATGCTGAAAAATTGCTCGGACGATATACAGCGTTGCGCCACAAACCAACCTGATTGTCCAAAGGAAGGTTCAATGGCAGAGGTCGTACGCACTAACGACAGCGCTGCGCAGGCGAACGATGTGACTACGTCCGGCAGCGGTTTGATCAGGTTAACTACCGTATAATGATCGCGGCGGTCAGTTTATTTGCGGCTATTACGAAGCGCTGTAGCAATGGGCATGGAAACAATTGTCACGGGGCGGTGATATTGCTATACTAAAAGTAAGCACGCAGCTTTGAGTTATCAACTAATGATGCATACGGGACGTCCGCGGTTTGAAAACTGTGTTGATACAACAACAGCCGTATCGAGCTACAAAGGAGGGTTGCAATTGAGCGTGCGCGCATATTGGCGGCAACGTCGTGTTAAGTGTAATATTTAGTATTTCTTTGCAACATTTGGGTATTTTATCGTTGTTCGACAGTCGTTAAAACGACTTGGTAGTATTTACATTTTTGGGGAGGCGTATCAGGTTTTGTTGTTGCATATATTGCATGTTTAGCGGCGTCCTCGCTGGGCGCCGGCATGTTTTTGACCCACGTATGATGCGCAGCAGATGCTCGGTAACTCGCGAGGTGCAATATCGGTGCGTATGCCTGGCTGCGATTGGTCAAATGAAGTTGCGGCGGACTTAGAGATGCCGCAGGTTGAGACCCACATCACACAGGAATCCGGTGATTAATGCGGCGTTTGGTTCGCGCGTCGCGCAATTGTGCTCAGGTTCAATTCGTTACTTAACGGAAGACGAGTTGAAAGTTATCGTTGATATGAAATGGCACACATTAAATAAAGCATACTGATCCCGGTATGTTTGATGCCGTTTTTGATCAACGCCAATCATCGGCCGCGGCGTGGCGAGGGTGGATCGCGGGATTTTGGTGTCGCCGGACTGGCGGTTTACTGCTGACCGTTTAGCGTTGGCGTACATCGGTGATGCGGCGCCGCTGCAACATTAAAGTGCAGCATCGGTCAGTATGGCAAAAGACATGAATGATGTTGCGCCAATGGCTGCAATATAAGGCGACGCCGATGAATCGTTTTGCGCAGACGAACAGCGATCATCCATCCATTTAGTGCGGCGCTTAAGCCAAATGAATTGATGGATTACTGCAACGTTTCACGCTGGCGCAGGCGCAACCTGTTCCGGAAACGCATCCGCTGCGCCCAACTGCGCCAGATGGAGAAGCGCGGCGCGGTCGTCGACAGTTTCAACTCACACCGGAAAGCTCGCCTCCCGCGCTTCGCCGCGCGTAAAACGTAACAGTCAGCAAGGAATCGCTCAAAGACACGATGATGCGTCAGAAGCCATCGCTGACCGCTGCAGGCAGCGCGAGCGATTCGCTGTCGAAACAGATCCGCGCGCGTACGAGACATGCCGTATATTGCAAACGAGCCAAAGAGCTAGCGCGATTGACCGCCAGCTCAATTCCCGATAACTTAGCGATACTGGGCGAAACGTTGAGCGCGCGGCCAGCAGTTGCGCGCAGACCGGCTGGCCACGCCAGACACCGTGCCGCAGGTGCGCCTCGCAAAACAAACGAGACTGACTGAGCTGATGGACTTTGGCGATGACCCAACGATAGGCCAGAGCTTGACGAGCAGACCCGCCGCGCTTGAAGCGTATGCAGTATGCGACGTCGCGATTTGTTGTTCCAGGGCGAGCCACGCGACTGCCGCGCGATTGTGGGCAGCAGCGGCGCAGGGCGGGCGGACGATGCGCGGGCGATTGGACGGAAATGGCGGGCGTAAGTGTATCTGCGCCGCGCGAAAAAGCATGATATGCGCACGTTGAGCTCGGTAGGAAGCGTTCCGGCGGATGAAGCAGGGATTAAGCACCGCAACGCAAGCATTGTACGCGGAACATGCACGCTGGTACGGTTGGCTGAAAAGCGAGCATGGCGTGCACCGTTTAGCGTCATAGCAGCCGTTTAATGCTGATAATCTGCGGCAGACCAGTTTTGCGTTGGTTGAGATTAGCGCCGGGAAATTGCCGTCTGTCAGATGAAGTACAGAATTGCCGACAAGATCTGCGTGTCGATCTCTACCGCAGCGGCGGGAACGTAAAGCGGACAGGGCGTAGACCACGACTGATAGCGCTGTGCGCATTTACGCATATCCCGACAGGGATCGTGGTGGCGATTCAGAATGAACGTAGGTAGAATAAGGAAACGCGCCAGGATTCTGGCCGCTTGGCACAGATGCAACGGGCAACATGCGGAGCGCTGATTTGCATGCGGGCGAATCAAGCAAGCTGGAACACTGTACGTAATTATGTATTGCGTCCATATACTCTCGTGATTTTGCTGATACCGGGATAAACGCTACAGCAGTGGATGGTAGTGGACGGTTTATGGTGCATGTTGACTTGGACTGTAGATTCGCGCACACTAACGGCAACATCTAACAAAGTCATGTGATTCGCATGCCCCAAAGCAAAAGTAGTGAAACAAGGTTTTACATTAAATATGAAGACTTTAAGGGCAAACTACATCAGTCTTTGAGATATTGCAGATATAAAAATGCCGCGACCTAAAGATATTTAGCCAAAATTGGTTAAGGGTAAGAGGTCTCAGGTGAGTTCCTTGGGCTGTGAGACTATTCATAATCCAGATTTTAAGGGGTCGAATTCGACTCCTTTAAGGCAGGAACAAATGCATTTTACTTTATCTCCACAAAGATGATTGAAAAGAACCGATGCAATAAATTTGATCTCCGTCGGACGAGGAGGAGGGCTGTTACTTTCCTCCTGATGTATGATAGATTTGCCTCATGGATTTGCGGAACAAGCCTATACATCATCAAGATTATAAAGACTTAAGTTAGATGAAAACTCGAGAGACTATCACTAGGTTGGAATCTAAATAGAACTCTCTAAGATTAACTATAAAAATCCGCCAGACGCAATCGAAATGTCTCTTAAAGGAGCTTTTACTGGCGAACAACTGTATCTTATAATACGCTGGCAGAAGCGAATATGATTATTGCCCTATTCAACAAACAATCAAAACAGTGGCGTGAAGAAAATCCTAATCTAAAAGGAAACATGAGGAGACTATGCAGAGTCTTAATGGACTATAATACCCCAAGCAATATGGAAAGCTATAGTATAGTCTAATTGGTAAAGGTGTAAAAGAAGAATGACTGAACAGAAATCTTTGCCAGGACCAACTACTATCACTTGAAAAACTTAATGACAATGGAATTAAGAACTTGGAGGATAAACTTTTCAAAGAGGGTAATAAGGTTAATGTACCTTCAAGTACGCAATTCCCCTCAAATCGCAACACCATATAAGGCTGAAGGAGCTCTGGCGACTTTTTGTATCCATGCCGTTTTCTAGGTTCTAGTATTAAGCAGGTTGGCCGCTAGGTCAACCTGCTTTTTGCTAATACTCTCGAAGTTCATTTGTTTCGGGAAGAATTGGCAGCAGCCCATTGAAGTTTTCGTTGCAACCCCGCTCCCAGGAATGGTACGGGTGAGCAAAGTAAACCGCGGCGCCTGAACGCTTTTCTAGAACTTCGTAATTGTTCATCTCAGTGCCGTTGTCTAGGGTAATGCTGCGCCTCAGGTGCTTTGGTAATGGCGCTAGCAGGCGCAGCGCCTCGGCAAAAGGCTTCTTTGGCGGCTGGGATCAAAGCCAACCAGGACATAGCCGCTCTTGCCGTTCAACCAGGGTAACCAGGTAGCAGCTGCCGCCGCTTTGCCTCGCACCGTATCACCCTCCCAGTGTCCGGTACATAAGGCGTTTGTTGGCGGTTTCAGGTCTAGAATCTATCCAGCGCTTTTTGGCTAATTCTCGCTGGCTCTCGGCGGCGCTTAGTGCCGTACTTGCGGCGTAATTTAGGATGGCGTAGATACTGCCAAAGCCCTCTCAAGGTTTGCTTTGGCAGGGACCAAAGCCAGCGATACACTGTAGAATGCGATAGACCTAAGGCTTGTCCAGCCTGATCTGGGCTATAGTATTGGCGGATGAGATTGAGCAATATCGTAGCTCGGCTTCGCCGAGCTTGCGGTGTTGCTGGTTGGCTTTGTATCTTGCCTCTTTTTTGTGTTTTTCTGCCTTAGTTATACTGTATCCAGTGCCAGTTTTGCCCAGCTTAGGCACTTGACCTCGCTGCAGTTCGCGGTATACGCTGCTGGGATGAAAAGCTTCAGGATGCGAGCTATTGAACGACGCTTAGACCTTCTCTAATTAACTTTGCTAGAAAAATCCGATCATCTCGGGTAAAGTGGGTATGAGCCATAGCGAACTCCTCTGTGTTTAGTTGATGTTTCAAACTACAGAATACGGAAAGTCCTATGGCTCTTCAAGTTGGCTATGGGGAGTTGCTTTTGGTGGGGAATTCAAGTACGCATGATTGACGTCATTATAAACATATAGCATTAATAAGAAACGGTCTTAATGAATTAAATAGAACGTAAGTAGTAACTAGAGGATTAGTGAACAGAGTTATGGAGATAGCCAACCAGATATCGGCTACGGTCGCGGTGAGGAGATGAAAACGTTCTTGATACATTTTAACGTTCGTGCCCTTTTAGGGTATGTTATTTGAGATGGTGTGAATAGAGTGTCACGAGATCTAAAGGTAGCCTAACCCACAGGGGTATGTGCATGAGACAGGTTTCTTCAGGAGGCTTGAAGTAGAAAGACGAACTGCGTCTATTACTCTTATTTGAGATCTGAGATTCTGAGAAGAGCCTAAAGCCGTACGCAGGCGACTACTACAATACATATATTGTTACTAGATGCAACGAGGAAGGGATAGTTTACTCTGTTGATAATGATACAGGTCAAGTTGTGTGCGACATGTACAGGGCTTAGGCCAAATGCAACGACAGTAATACAGAGCGAAAGTATGTTCAGCGACCAGGGGCGCGTTGTTGTCGATCCAGAAGAAATTGATGGGCTGGCGAGTTTGTTGAACTCTACAAAAAGGTAAAATTTGCTCTGAGAGCTAAGCATTGGGCGTGCGTTCCGAAATTATTTAATGAGGGTGCGTAGCGATAAAACAGTGTAACCAGAAGGAATATAGAGGAGCTAGACGACGGGCGGCTGCGGCTGTACCCTGTCCCTCAAGAGGGCGATGATAGATATGTTGGTTTTACCCTTGAGACCTCTGGCGAACTGGGTAAAGGTAAGAGACGGGTTGTTGTTCGCCAGAATGACGGTAGTTTTGTTGAGTATTCACTTGAGGATAGTGAGGATAAGCTTGATGAAGGGCGTAGCAGTTGAGTGTTTTCGTTTGAAATGAAAATCGGGAAGATGGCTGTAAAAGGAGGTTAACTAGAGGTAATCGAAGAGCTGTTGGTGCCGATGAAATCAATAGGCTAACGAAGTATATTCATAATCGCTTGGGTGCAAAGGACTCGCCATCATCTTGATAGGAATAGTTTTGATTTAATTGCTCTTACCGAGCGGAATAGATGGGATGCGCTAGGAAAGAGTAATTTCTAGACATGTCTGTTAAACCCACCCTCAACCGCAACACCCAAAAGACGCGGCGTATTCCAGTGGCGTTAGCCACTGGAATCGTTTCTTTTGGTCGGTTGTTAAGCATAGATTCTACTTAATATATCCCGGTTAGTTAGTTTTTGAAGTCAGTGCCTTTGGGGAAGAAGTCGCGGATGAGCCCGTTGGCGTTTTTCGTTTCTGCCTCGTTCCCAGGAATGGTAGGGATTGGCGAAGCAAATATCCGCTCCTAGGTCTTTCTCGGTTTTGTCTCCAACCGGCGAAATTCTACGCCGTTGTCGTAGGTTATGGTCTTTGGCAAGGCTCCGGTGTGCCTGCTGAGCCTTTTCTAGATCAAGCATGGTCTGTTTTTGTATCTTATGTACATCATAGCCGCACACTAGGATAATTGAGACTAACCCCGTCTTTCGCTCCACGTGAGTTAGCAATCTGTCTCGGCTATCTTTGCCGAAGATGGTATCGCCCTCTAGGTCGCCTAAGCGCCCGAGTTCATCCACTACGCCGGGTCTAGCTGCAATATTGCGTTTGCCGGCAGACATCCAGCCGGCAGGTACGGCAGGTATACGGCTGCATCTGTATTTCTGCCGCGGCGCCGCAGGTGTGTTTATGGAGGTTGTATTTCTTGGCGTATTTGTAGATTGCTTTAGGCGAGACGTAAGACAAGCTAGCAGATTTGTCTCTTTTGTTAATCTCTATCTGCAGCCTGCCAGCAATCTGCTCGGGAGACCAACGCAGCCTGAGGCGCGATTCAACGAACTCTCTGGTTTGCTGGTATCCAGAAAGCTCCGAGCAGCAGGGATTGTTTCTTGCATCTAGCCAGCATCTTATGCTGGGCGGATTTAGCCAAAGTAGTTTATTCTCTCGAATTGGCTACAGGCGTCTTCTATGCCGAGCTTTTCTTTTCGCGAATCACTGGCACTTTGGCGGTACCGCGAAAGTGTCTCGAGTCTAGTCCCAGCTCCTTAGGTTTATTAACTCTGGTCTTTTTGGCAAAATTTTGGTTTCGCCTGAGCTCCCGAGAGATGGTTGAGGACTGCGGTTTAGCATGCGAGCTATCTCGCGCACCCCGGCTGAGCTTCTAAGCAGCGCTTCAATAACAATTCGCTCTTCGCTTGAAAGTTGTGTATACTCTCTTTGAGGCATTTTGAATACCTTTCTGCTAAAATTAGGTTGTTTTCGTAGATCCAATTTTAACAAAGGACGAACCAAGATGCCTCTTTTTGTATGGGGAGTGTTGCGGTTGAGGGGTTGATGTGAGGGTATAAGATTTGTATATATTACAAATTGTTCTCTAAACACTTGACAAATTAAGAGAGTATTATAAGAGCATAGTAATATAAAGACAGAAAAGGTAAAAAGGGCGCGGGTATGTTTATGGAAGGATCATCTGCAGGCGAGTACCTCAAGACAGCTATCAGTGCCAGTGCTCAAGCAACAGAAACTGGAAAATAACATACTTATAAATAGAGGGTGTTTCAGAGCGAATGCTTTCGATATCTTAAGGTGAGATGTGAAAACGCTTATCAATCTTGAGACAAGTGCGAGGTTTGCTGAATGATTCAAAAGCATACGTTCACTCGCTAAGATAAGTGAGCTGTGAGCAAGCAGAAGAAGGGCTAATAGAATCTAGTACTGCGCTCCTATTTAGGACAGGAGAAAAATTTAAAGATGCGTGGGACGGATGCAGCTGGCAAATATGAGAACATTCGTTACGGTGTAGAAAAGTAACGAGGCAATTCAGTGGAAAGCTCACTAACATGTACACAGTTAAGCAGTTGGTCACGGCAAGTGATAAAGACTACTATGAGATAAGAAAACACCCAATCCAAGCCGGAGCAGACGAGAAAAGTCCTTGATATGGTTGTTGAGTCAAACACCTAAAACTACAATAACAAGGATAATCATAACGGACTGAGTAGTGCTGGTATGACTATAGAAATAGGAAACGATGAGTAAAACGTCTCGACGATGGCTGGGACGTTTGCTTGCTAATGCGTACTGCTATACCGATTATGTAGATTCTGTTGGATGAGGGTGACGAGTCGTACGGCAAAACGCAAAGCCGGCGTTGAAACTCAGGGTGAGTCTGTATGTTGAGCCGAGGAGTTTGTGATTAGTGTCGACGAGCGGTGCCGGTAAAGAGTACGCTATTAAAGTTGATTGACACGCGAAGAGAAAGCCGACGAGCGGCAAGATTGTCGTTGGCGGTATTGATTGATGACACACTGAAGGATAAGTATGTGCCGCTATCTGCGCCGCAAGTGGCGTCGCGTTTCAGGACTTCGTTGTTGCCGCAGCGGACAGTGTTTGAAAATGTGGCGTTTGCACTGGGATTGCCGGCATGACGAAACCGCGAGATCGAAACACAGTGCCAAAGGTAATTGATCTTGTAGGAGCTGAAAGGTAAAAACAGTTCCCGCATCGGTTGTCGGGCGGTGAGCGCCAGCGGGTGGCAATCGCGCGGGCGGTGGTGCGCCAGCCGAAGATTCTGATCGCCGACGAGCCGACGGGAAAGTCTTGACCCGAGGCATAGCTGGGATATCGTTCGCTTGCTAGAAAAATCAATCGCTATGGTCAACGGTACTCTTAACGACGCATAATGTTGAGATTGCAGAACCGGTTGAAACGGCGCGTGATCACGATTGACCATGGCAAGACTCACAAACGATCAGGCGCAAGATGTAAACGGTAATGGCAAAGCCGGCAAAAAGGTAAAGAATACGCGCACTCGCACAGCAAAAGCGTCACCGCCGCCGGCGATGGCTGAGCACCTGTTCGCATGTGCCGTTATGGTATCAATAACTTTACGCGCGGCTTATTGACAGGGTCGGCAACAGCAGTAATGACGATTGCATTGCTTATTATCTTTGCAGACGGTAATTGCGAGCAATGTGCTCGCCGATTCGGTGCGGAGCTAAGTAAAAAGTCGATATGTCAATTTATCTAGACGGGTACAACCGAACAGCAGTGCGAAGCCAGTAATACATGCGCTGAGGCAGCTGTCGAACGTTGAAAGATGTCACGTTTATCTCGTCGGAACAGCGCGCGCGCAGAACGCAAACAATAAAACCGATCAAGATGTGCTTGAAGCGATTGGCCAAGCGACAAACAAAGCTGCGGCGGTTGTTTCGTCATCAATCTGAAAAATATTAACGATACGACTCAGCTTGATGGATTCGTGAAGGAGAACAAAGAGCTGAAGTCTATTATTAGTCCGAACCGCGCGCCATCGTTTGCCGGCTCACGGCGCAACGCGATTGAAAAACATTGGCCGGTGGGCAAATTTTGCACAGCGTGCGGGCTGGCGGCAAGTATTTTGTTTGTCGTGATTTCGTCGCTGATTGTGTTTAATACGATTCGTATGGCGATTTTTCAACCGTAAGGATGAGATTGAAATGATGAAGCTGATCGGTGCCGAAAAAGCTTCATTCGCGCCGTTTCTTGTTGGAGGCGGTAGTGTATGGCTGTATTGCGGCGGTACTGGCAACGACGATTGGCGTGTCGCTGTCTGGTGGCGGCGAGCGAAAACTGCAATCATACGGAATCGCAACGGCGAATACTACAAATGCGCTAACGATGTATTTAGGAGTGGTACTGCTTGTGATGATTGGAGCTTGGCGCGCTGATTGGCGTTATTTCATCGGCGTCGCAACGCGTCGGTATCTGAAAGATCTAGGCTATTGCTTTTAGTGCGATACGTCGGATTCCGCGCTTGACATGGCGGTTATGCTTTGATACATTAGAGGTAATGAAACACCAGTCACCACACCAGTTTCGTCAAACAGCATCGTCACGCGCTCGGCGCTGTGGCGGCAGCCGTTTGATGGGCACAGCAACCCTTTTATGCTTGCAGGGCGAGTGTTCGCCGATCAATATGACGAGCAAATTAAGCAGTTACAGTCAGAGTCTCGACAACTATAAGCAGCAGGCATCTGCTTTAGGGCGTGTTGGCGGGCAACTTGCAGACAGAACTCGACAAATTAACGGCGCAAAACTGAATTGCAGCGGCAAATTTCGCAGAGCCAGGCTAAGCGCGATAAGCTCGACCAGGACATTGTGTCGACTAAGAAAAAGATTGCCGATACAAAAGATGCGCCTCGGCGATATCGTTGCTGATATGTATGTTGACGATCTCGATTTCGCCGCTTGAAATGCTTGCGAGCAGCAATAACATTGGTGATTACGTTGATAAGCAAAGAGTACCGCCTGTCTATGCAAGAGAGCTTCAGTAATACGATTAAAGCAGATTAACAAGCTCAAGACACAGCTCGAAAAGCAGAAAAAGATGTCGAAAACGTTGTTAAAGACCAAGAGGCGCAAAAAGCAGTCGCTTGCGCAAAGAGGCGGAGCAGGCAAAGCTTGTTGAAGAGACAAAAGGGCAGGAATCTGATCATCAGGCGCTTGTAAAGCCAGCGTTCAAAGCGAAATTGAGAGTTTGCGCGCGCAGCAGGCAGCGATGGCAGCGTGGCGGCGCGGCGCTATAATATTAACATTGGTTCGGGCTCGGCGAGCGGCGGCGGCTATCCGTCGGTATGAGCGGATGCCGAGCAAGACACAATTGTCGATAGCTGGGGCTTATACAACCGCGAGTGCGTGAGTTATACGGCGTGGAAAGTCGCAGCTACGGGGCGCTTTTCGTGCCGCACTTTTGGCGGTGCTGGCAACGCTAACCAGTGGCCGTCAACGCACAGCGCGCTACGGTATTACAAATGGTTCAACACCAAAAAGCCGGGCTCGGTTGCGATTCAATATGTCGGCGTGTGCGGACATGCGATGTGCGTTGAGGCGGTGAATAGCGACGGTACAATTACGGTCAGCGACTACAATAATAACTCCGATGGGCTTGGTTGGGGTCGGTATCATCACTATTCGCGCTCAGCAGCTGGTTTGACGTATATCTACTTTTTAAGCCTACAGGATCTATTCAGAATATATAGCGCACGCGCGAGAGTGCGCTGTATAATGCTTATGACTGCAGAGGGGATGAGCAGACAGGCTCAAAAAGAGAATGTACGGCGCGGCGTGTCGCGTCGGTGTTTGCTGGCGTCGCTGACGCTTGCGGTGGTTGTCGCATTTGTGCGGGAACACGAAGCGATGAACTGTATCGGATTGTTGCGCGGTATTTGGCGTGAAAGTTGCTCAGCGCGATCTTGACGTGTCGATACTTAAAGAAACGTATCGCGAATTGCGAGTATTACGATGGTGAGCTTGATGCGTCGAAGCTATCCGATGCGCAGCGCGCGGCATGGTTGAAGCAGCCGGCGACAAGCATACGGTATTTATGGATGGAAAAGAAGCGGCGGAGTTTCAGGAAAGTCTGAACGGCGATTTAACAGGGATTGGCGCAGAGATTGGCGTGCGGAATAATCAGCCAACGGTTTTGCGTGTTATCAACGACTCTCCGGCGGCAAAAGCGGGGTTACAAAAAGGCGATGTGTTCGTATCGGTGAATGGCGAGTCGATGAACGGCAAAACGGCGGCAGATGTGTGCCGGTAAGTTCGCGGCGATGCCGGTACGACAGTGAAGCTCGCGATGCGGCGCGGCGAGACGAAAGCAAATACGCTATCACGCGCGCGCAGGTAAATGATCCGAGCGTGCGCTGGGATGTTGTTAATAGCGTTGGTGTGATGACGATTTCTCGGTTTGATGAGCAGACGGGTACATTAGCTCGGCGTGCGGCGCAGGAATTTATTGATAAGCATGTTAAAGGGTGTCATTCTTGATCTGCGCGATAATGGCGGCGGATATTTAACAGCGGCGCAGGCGCTTGCTGGTGTATGGCTGAATAACAGTCGTTGTGACGGAAAGCGGGCGGTAAAATGGTTGATCAGTAAAACAGAGCAGCGTGCGCTGCTTGGCAATATGAAAACGGTTGTTCTAACGAATGGCAATACGGCTAGCGCGAGTGAAATTGTCGGCGCACTGCGGTGAATATGGTAAGGCGACGATTGATTGGCGAAAAACATACGGCAAAGGTACGGTGCAGAAAAATCGTTAATCTGTCGGGTGGGCGTATTCTCGAAAGGTAACGACGGCGCGTTGGTACACGCCAAAGGGTAAAAATATTACGAAAGAAGGCATTACGCCGGATAAGACGATTCATAGTACGAAAGACGACGCAAATGCCGAAAAAGATACCCAAATGAGGCAGCCCAGGCGGCATTAGCGCCGGTACAGTCAACTAACCTGAACAAGCGTAAGCCGTAGGGTATGTTAATGGGTCTTTACATAAGTCTTGTAGTTGATAGAGTTATATGCGTTATGAGCTTTCTCATATGACGTTTAGCCATATATACTCTATACTCTATACAGGAGTTAAGCTTTGTTTAGTATTAGATAACTGAATAACACACCTCAACCAGCTACGCTGAGTCCACAGGGAATAGAAGGTCGTCACTCGTTGGGCAAAATGTAAGGGCGTGTAACGCATAGTTCTCTTTCTGGTAGATTGCGCTTAGAATATTCTTAGTCTTCATCAACAAAGTATGGGACAATAGGGGATCGTCAACGAATGTTGCATTACTTTCTATGCAGCCTGCTGCCACCGACGGTATGCTGGAGGAAGTTCACTCTGAGCGAGCTCCCTACGGACGAGGGCAATATCTTTTGATAGTTGGTCGCGATCAACGTCTTTCAGTACAACGGGAGGCGATGTCTCCGTTTCTTCGTCATCACCAACATCAGTAGGCTCTGACACTACTGCGTACGACATATCTGCTACACTCTCTGTCTCGCATCCTGAGGGAGATGCTGTCGGGTTAAGGGTCTGAGACGACCTCTCTGGCAGCGAGGGCAAACCACGTGAACCGCTCGAGATCCCATCTCGCGTGCAGGATCAACCGATTCTGACGTGCAGTCTCACGATCCGGCGTTGATGGTATTGTTTCACTCATAACTATGCGAACCATTATAAATGGCGGCGTTAGTTATGGCAATCCCCTGGGGTTTGGCGGTTCACTCAAACAATTCAGAAATAACCCAGCAATGGTTGGCGGAAATGTATAGAGACTAAAGGAACAGTCCTGTAAAATAGTAGTTATCAACCAACAGCTAAATACAGAAAGGACTGTTCCTAGCGAAGAGTTTAACAGAACTGCCATCAGAACTATAAGTGCCATCAGAACTTTTTACCGTATGGTACGGGAGATTTAACTTGTAGAGAATATGGAAATAAAAGGCTACTGTTCAGAGAGACATACGAATACTGCCTCATTGCAAGCGTAAGCTTTCTGCTAAAGCAGACTCTAAACTATTTAAGTTAGTAATCTTAGCTTTGCGGCAAATCTATGCTTTAATCTGGTGCTGCAGCATAGTGCAGTATCGGCGAAATAAAGAATATCCTGGGTCTATCATATCCAACTGTTAGTACTGGCTAGAAAACTTAAGAGGCAGCTCTTCGGCTTCACAACCAGCTCTAGAAGGCGGCATTGAAGCAGATGGCAGCTATTTCGGCGAGGCGTAGGTTTGGCAGGCAAAGATTGTGCATTGGCGCTATGGTCCAAAAACCAAACAGATTAGACTTAAGATTATAAAATACAGGAATAGAACAGAGAGAAAGCTTTTATGCAAGATACTGTTAAGATTGGCAGCATTGCGCCAACAGACGGATTCAAGGCTACAATGAGCTGCCAGCTACTGCGCTATATATGGCAAAAACTGCAACCATTCTATTGGCTTTTACCTCTAACCACATAGAGAATCTCTTAGAGCGTTATAAAAAGAGCTTTACGCTATATATACCTGAGATCTAACCTTAGCGTAAGAGACCTAGAACTCATACTAAGAGAATGGGAGAACAGGCATAACCAGAATTGTTCTACAATGAAAACGACTACTTAAAAGATGGCTTTGTTCCGGATTGTTTAGGTGAACCGTGATAGCTGGATCGGTTGAAATTACACCTGCACTTGGAGTGGCAGATGCGATTGTTGATATAATGGCTAGCGGTAGCACTCTTATTAAATGACCCTACGCCCATAGAAACAATTCTGAAACCGAGCCGTTCTTAGCTAGAAACGAAAAAGACGCTTTCAAAAAGATAAGGAAGATCTAATTGCTCAGATGCTAGTTCGTCTTGAGTCGGCACTTGCTGCAAAGAATTGAAGTATATTATGATGAACGCCCAAAGAGAATATCGATAAAATTAAAAATATCGCCCTGGACTTGACGCTCCAACTGTAATGGAATTAACGAAGCCCGGTTGGCTGGCTGACATGCCGTCATGAATGAAGATGAGTTTTGGAAGGTGGCTAACAAATTGAAAAGTCTTGGCGCGCGGGATTCTCGTGTCGCCGATTGAAAAATCATAGCATAAGGAGGATGTATGACAATTAGAGGATATACAAAATCATAGAGGCAGGCGTAGTAGCTGATGAAAGCACGTCCTACACAAAAACAATTACTCGACAGAGGTCTAGATAGGGTTATCCAAAAAGTTGGCGAAGAATCAGTTGAGTTGTGATCGCGCAAAGAATGAGTGAAAACGATGAATTTATTGGCGAGGTTGCTGATTTGGTTTATCATCTCTTAGTTTTGTTAGTTGCAAAAGACATTAAGATTACCGATATGAGAGGTGTCTTCAAGAACGTCACGATAATAAGTTAATAAAGTGAAGGAGATAAGGAAACATGGCAAGAAAATTTCAAATCGGTGTAATGGGTTCGGCGGCCGATCTAAAATATAGCAAAGAAGTTGAAAAGAGCGGCATACGAAGCCGGCAGGGTTAATAAACCGAAGAGGGCGGGATCTTGTTTTTGAGCCGAAAAAGATAGCGACTCTCTGTCAACGGCGGCATGCCGCGGCGCAAAAGATGCTGGCGGATTAACGGTCGGCATCACATATGGCAAAGGAAAAGACGTTTGGGGAGAAAGATGCTGACATTATCATCCCTGCGGACTGGAACGCGGTGGCGGTCGAGAAACCGTACTGGTAATCTGGTTGCGATGCGGTGATCGCGATAAGCGGTGGTTCAGGCACACTCACCGAATTAGCTATCGCCCTATCAGGCCGATATCCCGATGGTAGTACTAGCAGGCTACGGGGGCTGGGCAGATAAACTCGCTGATGAATACCTCGACACTCGTAATCGAATATTAACAATCGGTGCAGCGTCGCCAGAAGAAGCGGTCAAAAGCCTTTTGAGGCAGCTGCTGAATATAGAGGGCGATATGCGTAAAATTCTATTTATCGCTGCTACTCACGGTAATGAACGAGATAGCGTTAAGGTGATGCGGCAACTTGAGAAAGAATTACCCAGGAAAAATACGACTATGATTGGATTATAGGAAACGAAAAAGGCTTTTGCGGCCAACACGCGTTTCGTCGAACAGGATCTTAATCGCAGTGCTCCAGGCGATATTAATAGTCCCGTATATGCAAAGCTTGCCGCGCAGCAGAGCTAATTGAATACGGTAAAAAGGTTTGATGTCGTGATTGATCTTCACGGGACAAAAACAGACAGCGGCATCGTTACAATCATACCTTACCCTACAGAAGAAAATATTAGATTAGCAAAATCGGCGGGATTGAGCCGTAATGTTGTGTGGTATTCGGAAAAGTCAAAATTGCCGGACCGTTAGCTCAGCACATGCCTGTGCCGGCTATAGAATTTGAATGGCGTCGAAAGGTACTAAAAAGGGCATTTGATCTAACATACGCTGCGGTGCGTCGATTTATAGAGGCGAATCGGAACGGTCAAGAAGTTCGCGGCGATAAAAATGTTGAGTTCTACAATGTCTATGGCAAATTGTATGGCGAACATGATCCAGCTCTTAGAGATTTTGTGCTAGCAGAAAAAGGCGGCGAATCGTTTTTATCCGTTCCTGTCTCAACGAATATAGCGGTATTGTTTTGTTATAAGATGGAAAAAGACCGAGAATGATAAAATGTTTATATAGTAAAAAGCCGCCTTTTTCGGTGCTATATTCAACAAGCTCCCAACATACGACGAAAATAAACTTTGAACCCACAAAAATAGCCCGCCACCAGAGGTAAACGAGCTGTTTCAAATCCGGAACGGAATATAAATCTCTTTATGGTGTGACTTTACAATGTCGCTGAAAGCCTATTTTGCCACAAAACAATAAAAAGGCGCTTTTCGCGGGCTTCCCCTGCAGCCCCAAAGCGACAAAATGGCCTGCGTGGCGCTGGCGCCACGCTGGGACAATTATGAAATCAAAAATCAAATGGATAACTTTATAATACCAACATCGGAATTTACCGTTGTTATTCAATATCAGTATTGTAATCCCAGATAACAGTGTGTTTGGCCGACTTGCCACATACTACGCAAGTGGTCTCACCTTTATCTATACACATCTTGACTTGATGGCATCTTAAGCTTTTTCGCAAGTTTCATCACCGCACCAATCGGCTGATAAAACCTGGTTGTTTATTGATTTGCGCAACTACTTCATCCGTGGTTGTAGCCGGAAAGGTCAACTCCGATATGCGAGTTTTAGCTTTGTCAAACATACGGTTTTGTATTGCGGATAATTCTTTTTCGTGACGACATCGGCACTTCTGTCATTTAATTGAACAGTTTGTTTTTGCCAATATCTCTAGATACCATAACAAATGTATTATCTTTCAAATCTCGTTTTCCAACTTCAAGACGAATAGGAATACCTCGAACTTCCGACTCAGCGAACTTTTGGCCAGCAGACTTGTCGGACTCATCTATTTTCGATTCCGATGCCAAGATCCTTGATATTTTTATATAGGGAATAACAAACATCAAGTACTTCTTCATCTTTCGTAATCGAGACGATTATCACCTGGTAGGCGCAATATTTGGCGGTAGAATTAAGCCAAAATCATCGCTGTGAACCATAATAAGCCCACCTATTAAACGTGTCGAAATCCCCAAAGAAGTTGTATGCGCATATTTAATTTGTCCATCTTTGTCTAAAAATTTATTATTATAAGCTTTTTGCGAAATTTTGACCCTAAATAATGGCTTGTTCCAGCTTGTAAAGTGTAGCCATTATACATCAATGCCTCAATCGTATTTGTAAAAATCTGTGCCAGCAAACTTTTTCGCTTTCGGTTTCTACGACCGCAAATTACCGAGTATTGCTAGGAAATTTTCTACGAAATTTTTGTAAACTCAATCATTTTTGTTTGTAAGATCAACGGCTTCTTTTTTGTAGCATGAACGGTATGTCCCTCTTGCCATAAAAAACTCACGATTTCGTAAAAACGGACGAGAAGACTTTTCCCATCTTAGTACACTACACCATTGGTTATTTTAAGATTGGGAGATCCCGATAGCTTTGAATTCGTTTCGAAAAATAGTCTCCAAATAAAGTTTCAGAGGTTGGTCGGATAGCTAAACGTTCTGTTAGTTGCTCTTCTCCCCGGCCGTTACCCAAGCAACTTCTGGAGAAAAAGTTTCTGACTCAAATCTTTTCGTTTGAAAGCAACGTTTCCGGGATTAGCATCGGCATATAGACATTTTTAATGCCCAACTCTTTAAACTGCTCATTGAGATTGCTATATTCTCCCAAATAGCATATCCGTTAGGTTCAAAAATCATACATCCGCGTACCGGAGAGTAGTCAGCTAATTTTGCGGCCATCACAACATCGGTATACCATTTTGAGAAATCTTTATTTCTCGGTATATACCTTATTGCTCATTTTTCTATTGTCCAACTTTTTACTGGACGACCTTCTTTCTCAAGTTCTTTATCGCATCTCTTTAAGTCTTGGTACATCTTTAATTGCTGATTGCCACAAAAGATCATCGTCCATAATCCCGAGAGACTCGAAAAATGATGAGGAGCCATGAAGCCCATACGAATATGTTCTAGGGCACCATCAATGCCAGCCCAAGGTACTTGATTTTAGCAGTTTGTTTTTATATTCATCGTCTACTGTCTTAGTAAGTCTCGAAAAGCTGAACCATTTTTCGCAAATAATGAATCATAAAAATCAGAATCGTTTTTGGAATGTGTAAATCATTACCAAACCTATCCGATGGTTTTTCTATTTTGTCGCAGAATTGATAACTGCGATTAGTTTGCGCGTATTATTGTTTGCCATATAATACTATTCTGTTCATTAAATCTTTAAGAAAGTCAGGATAAAAATCTCCTGTTATTTGGCGTATATATGATCCTAATGTGATTAAATCAAAAATAAATCTCACTAAATTTCATTAGCTAGTTCAGTAATCTGAACTCAAACAATGTTTTAATTTTGGATCCTGCCGTATCTACACAAAAATCGATATCTGATGCCTCCTTTTGTGTTCCTCTTGCATATGACCCAAAAAGCCAAAGCGTTACGCCGTATTTTTCCGCGATTGGTTTAGCGCGCTTTGTATATCATGCATGAGTTAATGTTTTTCATAATTCTAAATTATATCATAGTTTAGTATTATTAAGCGTATTTATCTAAACAAAGGTTCATCCCAACTAATCCGGAACAGCCATAGTAAACCGCAGGAATGCTATTGGGCTGGCGAACAGTTCTGGCTGGTTAGCTCTTACCATCCATTCTAGGCAAAGAGAGTCTAGCTGTCTCGTCAGGATTCTTCCGCCGAACAGCTTCCGAGCATACCGCTTCGTAACGCTCCAGATATTCTCTCCTTGGTTGGTACCAGCAAAGCACCCTTTGCTATGATTCCAACTCTCATGAGCGTAGCCAAGTAGTTCTAGCTCGTCATTACGCCCACCATTTGTCACTCGCCACTAGGCTGCCTGCTACGATGTAATCCTGAACAAATTGTTCAAGCGGTTGTCTATCCCCGGCTGTCGGTAATGCGTAGGGCAATGCGCCCGGTCGTAGTATCTTTAGCGCCAACTACGATGTGCTGAGGCTGTTTGGATCGCCTCTTGCCAAAGTAGCTTTCATCTACTTGTACCACACCCTCCAGCATGGCGGTGAGCTTGCTGCTGTCAGGCAGTTGCTTGCGGAATCGGGCAAACCAGCGTAGAGCAGTAGTATAGCTTACGCCAGCTAATAGGTATGACGTTTCCGTTGAGCGTTTTGTTTGCCAACAGCAGAGCAGGATGAACAGCTTGCCGGGGACTTAGCTTCATGCCGTATAACCAACTAGCCTGGTAGCTGGTAGGTCGGTATTTCTTGTGGCACAGTTTACACCGCAGATATTTGTTGCAATAGTTTTCATGAAGACCCCTATGGCAGCGAGGGACAAGACACTTCATCGCCAAAGACTAGTTTGTTAAGAATCTGCCAGTATTTCTTGTTACTGGCAAACTTTTGGTATGGTAGACATTAGGAACATCTCCTTTCACTTAGTTGCTATTCACTCCTAAGTTTACGGGATGCTCTGGTTTAGGTTAATGGATCCTAGCGCCATAATACTTGTGCTTACGCTAAACCTGGTATATTATAAAAAGCAGATATGAAGCAGCGAGATTTTATTGTTGAAGACGATGCGTCGCTTGCTGCGGTATATCGTGCCCGGCTTGAACTTGAGGGATTTGATATCGAAAAGAAGTGCATAATGGGAGGATGCGCTGTCGGCGGCGGTATCGTACCGCCCGGATTTGATATTGCTTGACGATGATGCCGAAGATTAGCGGGTTTGACGTGCTTGATATCCTTCGCAATACGCCAGATACGACAAATGTCCGTGTTATCATGCTGACAGCGTCGCCAGCCGAAAGACAAAAGAGCGGGCAGAGAAGCTTGGTGCGGATGACTATCTCGTAAAATCGCAGGTTGTAATTAGCGATGTCGTGGAGCGGATACGGCATCATCTAAATCTCTGAATAGGTCACTAGTAAGCGTACGACACGTTGCTGGCTGAGTCCGGGAAGCTCGGTTGATGTTGACATTATCCTCATGATTTGTTATAATATATAGAGACACATGAACAGACAAACATCTGAACGACCCCGCACTGAAGAAAACTCGCTACAGGGTATTTCATTTACTCCATATGAACAAGACGATACTCTACGGAGGTTGTTGTTACGCGTTCGAAGCGCGACGAGAAATGGCGATCCTATTATGGAGCCTGGTTGGTATGGCACGGATATGGGTATCGCACACAAACGGCAAGAAAGAAAGTCATCCGCCGCCAGAAATTTGTACGCAATGAGAATGGTGAAGTATACACCCTAACGAGCTCTTTGACAGAGGAAAGCCTAAACGAAATACAAGAAGAGTATAGCAAAAGGAAGCGAGAAGAGCGGGAGAAGCAACAGAGACCAGGACTGCCGCGGAGGTGGAAGGATAGCGTGTGAGCAAAGCGGAGTCGTTGCCGAGCCGGGAGTCGCCTGGAGAATCGTGGCGGCAATGAGGTCGCCGCCTCCGACAATAATGAAAAGGGGGACGTACATAGCGGCACTGGTACCGCGAGAGAGACAGATGCTGCTATAGAGTCGTTTCGAGAGAATATCGGCAAAGAAATAGAAGCGATAGACAATGGTTTTAGATATGATTACGGAATCGACGAACAGCAGCATGGCTATCAGCGCGAAGAATCCAAGAAATGATTCAATCTTTGCGCGTTACAGCGCGATAGAGAGCGCCGTCGTCGCTCCAATTAGAGAAGCGACATTTAGAAGAGCTACGTTTTCGTGCCCTAGCAGCTTAGTGCAGATGAAGGTGGTCGTACGGCGAGGCGAGAATTAGATGCTAGTGGGGAGTCATTGAGAATGAAGCCAGACGGACTGGCTCTCGTGATAAAGACGTGAGATCTTCGCCCTTTGCTAAGGGATAAGGTCGGCGATCTTAGTATGAATGCGAGAAGAAATGATGGGGCTATTCAAGATTTGTGTCATGGTCTGAATACCTTATGCTATAGCATAGACTATAATGATGTGTATCGGTATTTATCAGCCCTTGAGCAGTGGAGGAACAGCTTAACACGGCTTATCGGACAGGCGCATCTATTGATGATCGCGTTGGCGAAGTTCGGAGCTATGCACACCAGATTGCAGAGCGTTTTTCCGTTGCAGAATCAGCGAGTGACACGGTATCCGATAAAGAAGTAATAAAATAGATATACTGCACAGAATAGGTAATGACAACTCAACAATAGGTTCTCGTTTTAGAGAACCCATGTTATCATTCTTACTTTTTGTGTAGACTGGTCTGCGCTTAGACTACTCTACGACAACTTGCGTGCGCTTGTGCGGACGACCAGTAAACGATCGCTTCTGACCCTGGCAAAGCTGACAGTACCGCTCTAGCAGCATGAATAGTGAAGTTGCGGCTCATATACGTGCCTTTGCCAGCAATTTTTGTTGCGCCGGTTTGACGAACAAGTACTGCGCCTGCATGGACTCTCTGCCCACCGAATCGCTTGACGCCCAGGGCGTGCGCCCGCATTGTTGTGGTTGTTCTGCTTGAGCCTCCGCTTTAACGTGTGACATACGACTCCTTTACGTACTAAAAATATAAAAACAATCTGCTCTATTGTACACCGCTTAGAGGCTGCCGTCAATAGGGGAAGCTGCTGTTTAGCGAGATTAAAAGAAGCGACCGTTATCGCATTAGTAATTACATACTTTTCTGTGTCTGGGCTTTTCGTAAGAATAAGATTTCGCGGGCGACAACTTGGTTCTCGCGGTAATACAAGAGTTGCTTGGGGCGAATGTGGCGTAAGAGAACGCGTTGATACCCGAGATCTGCGAGATGCTTGATAAGCGGCAGATGAGTGAAATGGCCATCACGATTGCGCCAGGCGGGCACGGCGAGGACGAGCGGCGTCGCATTGCTGAGCTGTGAATGAATATTACGTAAAAATGCGGTGATGATATGATTGCAGTTTCCGGCGACTTCGCGCAGCTTTTCGGGGCGAGGTGGCGCAGAGAACGGCTGCCCAGGTAGGTCTCGCAGACGACAGCGTCGATAGCGCGTGACGGTCTCCACTGAAAAGTGGTAGCATCTGCTTGCTGCAGGGCAATAACTCGCCTGTTGTTCGGAATTTTTGGCGCAGCCATGATAGATTTTCAGTCGTGCAATCAATCATTTTTGGCTTAGATCTGTGCCGATAACAGAATAGCCGCTGAGGAGCGCCTTCTGGCAATACGGTACCCGTACCGCAGAAGCGTCGAGAATGCAGAGTCTGGATGTGCTTTCTGCTGTTGAATCATTGAATTTTCCAGGTAGCCCCGTAAAATTTACCATCATCCGCGCTAGCTTTGGCGGCAGCATGCCGACAAATGCATCGGTGCGTGGTCGTGCTGGTCGCGGGCGGCAGGGCAGAAATATTCTGTGCGCCAATACTCTCCGCAATGATGACGCGTCCAGATGCGTTGCGCACGATGAGCAGCTCAACTTTATGCGGCGACAGGCCAGCTTGTTGTGATGCGACGCGGCGGTGTTGAGCTGGCTCTGCATTTGGAATGAGCCGCAGACTAATGCTATCGTCGCTGCAGCTGTAACAGAAGCCCGGTTTTCTGTATGTCGCGTGGTGAAATACGAAAACCGTACGCGCTATGCCAAGTGTTATTTTGTGTGGTATGTCGTACCATTGCTTAGCGTAATGGTTCTACACTGTGCGGCTTATTGTCTGCCAATTGCCATTCATCTGTAAAATAACGCGCCCAGCTTTTAGACTGCCGCCCAAACGATTAAAATCAAACGCATCCGATTCAACGAGCATCGTATGGTCGGAAAACCAGCGCGTACAATCGCTGCCGTACAAACGCTCCAGTTCAGCGCAGCGCCGAGTGTTGGCTGGCGACCCTAATATCGCGACAAAACATAGTGCTATTATACACTGTGCGTAAGAATAGCTCGTGGTATAATGATGAGCGATGGCATCAAAAACGCAGGGGTATACGATCGCCGCGACTATCTTGAGCGTTGTGACAATACTGGTTCTGGGCGCAATTGTTTACATGTCGCGCCACGAGTTGCAAAAAGCTTGGGAGCTATTCGGACAGGCGGATGCGCCGTTGCTATTGTTGCTTGTACCGTTTCAAATCGTGGTATATTTTCGGGCGGCGAGATGATCTTTTCGTACTTGCGCGATAAGCGCGACATCCATCACGTATCGCGGTTTGAGCAAACGCGGATTTCGCTTGAGCTTAATCTCGTTAATCATATTTTTCCGTCGGGCGGCGTGAGCGGCATCTCGTATGCGACGTGGCGATGCATAAGATTGAGCGTTAGCATATCTCGTTCGACCTTCGCGCAGGTCGTGCGCTGCAGTACCGGGATTTTTAGCGTTAGTTTGCTTGCTTGTTTTATCGGTGGTGTTCTTGGCATTCTGATGGCCATGTGAACCGCTACTATTGTGGCGTCAAGTTTTATACTCGTGCTGGTTGTTGTGGCTTTAACATTTGGAATTGTGTACGTCTTTTCGTCGAAACGTCGTATGCGGGCGACAGCAGCGAATATAACACGCTGCGTAAATCGTACCGTGCGGCTCGCGACGCTTGGCAGGAAAGCGGCGGTTGTTAAAGTTTGAGAATGTTGAGCAGTTCTTCGCTGAAATGCAAAAGTGATTTTCAGGATATGGAATCGCCCGCGGTTACTCGCAGCCGCTTTTTGTGGGGCATTGTCTCATACTCTCTTGATGCAGGCATGTTCTTCCCTGGCGTTTCGCGCTGGGTACGCCGATCAATCCGGCGATCTTGATGGTTGGATACGGCGTAGCATCGCTTGCGAGCGTCGTTGCGTTTACGCCGGGCGGTGCGGGTGTATGAACGATTATGATTTTTCTTAAGTATGGCGGGCGTGCGTTCAGATGCGGCAATTGCAGGTATCGTACCGACGCGCGTTATTTTGCTAGCGGAACGATTCTGTTTGGGTATATATTCTACCAGCATGCGCTTATCAAATACGGAAACCACATGACGCCGCGGCTCAGCGTTAGTGATTTTTAGCGGTTGTCAACCAGTCGCTTGAGGTAGCGTTTAGCGCTGTTGGAAAATAGAAGGTGAAGTTGCGAGCTTCAAGGCTAAAAATCAAAAACAAGTGGGTATTTTTGACCTGAAGGATGAACGTGGCAGCGTGAGCTGCTTTATGTCAGTGTATGGCTTACGTACGCCGATAGCAGACGGTATGAAATTGATTGTGCGTGCTCTGCTGAAAGTGACAGCATGGGGGAAAATTTGAGCGTGACAGTGCAGTCGTATCGCCCGAGCGGCGAGGGCAGCTTGCGCAAAGGATTTGAACTGCTGCGCGAAGCTGATAAAGAAGGACTGTTTGCGCCGGAACGTAAGCGCGTATTGCCGGCGATCCCAGTACATATTGGCGTTATCTCGGCACGCAGGCGGCGGCATACAGACTTTTATCACAATTTTTAAAACAAGCGCTGGGGCGGTATGCGGGTTGATGTCGCACACGTGCAGGTGCAGGGCGAAGCGGCAGCCGACCAAATTATCGCAGCAATCCGTTATTTTAACGAGTCGGAGCATCCGCCCGAAGTGCTTGCGATTTTTGCGCGGCGGCGGAAGCGCCGACGACCCAGGCGTGTTTAACGACGAATTGCTCGTACGTCACAGTGCATCAAGCCGAATCCCGACACTGGTTGGCGTAGGGGCACGAGGTTGACGTAACGCTCGCTGATCTCAGCGGCTGATGTGCGCGCTGCTACGCCGAGCAATGCGGCACAAATTATCGTGCCCGACAAGCGCGAGTATATCGCAGCGGCACACCATCGCGTATCAAGCGATTATAGCGCAGTTTGACAGCAACATTGATGTAACACGGCAGGAAACGACGTTTGCTGGCGCGCAGTCTTGAGGCGAGCTGAACGGAGAATCGACATGTCGTTAAATCAGACTGAACAACAGTGTCGCATGCTTGCTGCCTACGATCCGCGAGCGGTGTTAGCGCGCGGCTATGCGATTGTACGCGGTGTAGCATGTGTTGGCAGCGAAATTACGATTCAGCAGAGTAAACAAACGATAACAGCGGAGGTGACGCATGTCGCAGCGAACGAATAAATCGGTATCAGAAAAATGGCGCAGCTTGGCAAACTTGTTGCATGGTTTGAAAGCGATGAGTTCACGCTTGAAGACGCGATTGAGAAATTCCGCGAAGCAGAAGAACTGGCAAAATCAATTGAAAATGACCTGAAAAAATATCAAAAATGATATAAACGTTATAAAAACGATTCGACGAGGTATAGGGCGCGCCATGTCGTCGGCTGTTCTTTATAGTACTTGCTCTTGTTGTGCTCGCTGGGTTTAGCGCGTTTACGGGAGCTACCATACGTGCCATCTCATCGGCGTGATGTTGCGCGGGCGTTTTGCGAGCTGTACCGTTAGCGCAAATGATGTTTTGTTGATATTGGTTCGGGAGATGGCGTTGTCTTTGCGCCAGGCGAGTCAAACGCGGCGCGCGGGCGGTTGGTTACGAAATTCATCCGCTGCTCGTTTTTACTGTCGCGGTGGTTGTCGCGCGGCGATGCCCGCGTGACGGTGCGCTGCAAATGTTCTGGCGCGTTGATTTGCCGAATGACACGACTGCCGTATATGTGTTTGGCGATAACCGCGATATGTCGCGCATGGTACGGTATGTTGAAGCGCAGGCGGCGAAAGATTGGCCGTCCGCTGTCTCTTATTAGCTGCGGGTTTCAAGCGAACGGCTACAAGGCGGTAAAATCAGTGGCGCGCATCATCTATATATCATTAACCCTTTGCATAAATAGCTGCGACCACGTATAATCATCAACCATGAAGACACGACGAAACAGTGAAAAAGGAGCTATCCAGGGTAGTATTGTTGCTATCGTGGTGCTAGTGATTTTAGTGATCGGGTTTGGCGCGTTTAGCGTGTGGGCATATTTGCAACATATGGATCAGAAAAAGGACGTTGATGGCAAAATTGATGTCTGCAACGGCTGAAGCGGTTAAGAAGAATAGCGAGGAAATGCAGGCGAAGTTTGAAGCGGCAGAGAAAAGAACCGAAGCGCCAGTTTGCCGGATCGTCTGACTATGGCAGCTTAACGTTTGATTATCCAAAAACTTGGAGCGTATACCAAGCAACCGATATCAGCAAGGGCGGCGGTGTAACGTATGAGGCGTATCTGAATCCGGTGCTTTGTCCCGCCGATTACGCAGACGTCAAAGTTTGCGCTGCGTATTACGATTGAGCAAAAGACATACGACCAATCGGTGGCGCAGTACGATCCATATGTTAAGCGCGGCGATTTAAAATCAAGCGCGTATAGCGACGCAAACGTACAGGCGTGAAGCTCGTCGGCAACTTTACAAAAGGATATCTATGGTACGGCAATTCTGCTGAAGATGCGCGATCGCATCCCTGACGATTCGCACTGACGGCGATGTATTTACCGAAGACTACGAAGCACTTCTTAAGACAGGTGAAGTTCAACGAATAAACAAATGCGCTTACGCTAGAGCCGATGCTTGCCTGCGTGCTAGCACTCAGAAGTACGATGCAGGAGGGTAAACCGCAAGAGCCGTTTCGGCTGCCTCTAGTGGCAGCAGGCGCATGAGTTAGAAAAGCGCCGCCAGCACCTTTGTGCGGCAGCTGTCGTTAGCACTTGAGGCGGGCGGTTATACTGATACGGAGCGGGCGGTTTTGCAGCGGCGCATTACGTTGACAACTGAGCGCGCCTTGCGGCTAACAACAGACTTTAACGCGTGCTGAACGGCTTTGACGACGGACTGTTTAAAGTCGAGCCGCTTAATCCGATTGTAGCTATGCGAAGAGGTGGCGGATGAATTATCGCCGCTCTATACAGCGCACAACCGAACGATCGGCGTAAAATCACACAGAAGGCAGTTGTTAGGACTTGCAAACCGCGAGCTGTTGCGGCGTATTCTGCTTAATTTTACCGATAACGCGCTTCATTATAGTTTGCGTGATGCGCCGGTGTATATTTCGGCGCAGCAGCGCCAGCGCGGTGCTGTGATCCGGCTCGGCGTGCGCGACTATGGACCGGCAGTACCGGCGAACGTATGGCAGCGACTGATGCAGAATTTAGGCCAACCGCAGCCGCTGCACAACCGTCCGGCAAGCAGCGGACTTGGTATAGGCAGTGGCGCATGAATTTGCAGCAGCGATGGGGGGCGTCAATTGGCGCGGTGCGCCATCGCGATGACGCAACATTTTACGTTGATATCATGACATCAACACAGCTGAGGTTGCTATGAAACGCGTACTAATCGTTGATGATGATCGGTGGTTTGCCGAGCTATTAGCAAAACAGCTGCGGGGCATAAGCACTGATGTGCAAATTGTGCGCATGCGCTTTGAGGCAATGGCAGCAATAGACGAGCATCCGCCTGCTGTTATTATCCTGATATTTTTCGCTGCCCGGTCCGAATGGGCTGTGCTGCTAGCAAGAATTGCACGCATAGTGATTTGGCGCAGATCCCGGTGGTTGTTTGTACGACAAGTGCAGGTGAGCTATGCGTGAAAGACATGGCGGCGGACGGTGTCTGCCAAATTTCTTTGATAAATCAACCATGACACCGCAATCGGTTGTTGCAGCAATACGAAAGGTACTGCACGAGCGCGGAGCGAACGCAGGCGATTGTGCTGCGGCGTACAAACTTCGGTGAAGCGGATCGGATCTGACGCTGTTGACGCCGCTTGGGCAGCGAGGCGCGATGGCGCGCGGTGTTCGACGCGAGAAAAGTAAGTTGGCGGGCGGTATTGAATTATTTGGCGTGAGTGATGTTGTACAGCAAGGGAAGGGTGATCTCGCAACATTAACATCAGCACGCCTTATTCATTTTTATCGGAATATTATGGCGGATTATGATCGGCTGCAATTTGGCTATGAGGTAGTTAAATATGTTGAGCGGGCGAGTCGCGATGTTAACGAGCCGGGAGTGGTTCGACGTTGTACAATCGGTCTTTGTGGGGCTTGACACGCTGTCGGTGCAGCTGCAGTTGACGCAAGTATGGTTCTACATTCATTATGCGAGCTTGACGGGGTACGATTTAAGTTTTTCGCGCGACATAACTGGCGTGCCGCTCAATCCAGAGCGCACCTATATGTATGATATTAGCGAACGAGGACTGCGTCCGAGCGTGCAGGGTGATATCTCGGCTGATCATATTAAATTTTTGCGCCTGGTGGCGAACAAGTCGCTATCGGCTGTGGCGCAAATTGGCGGTGTGAACGAATTTTACCAGACTGCTGGTTGCCAGCGCGGCAGCATGCCGGCGTGTAGCTGCTCGCTGAGCCATGGTATAATTAGCGGTAGTTATGGGAAAGCAGATTAAGAACGAGAAGATGGAAACTTTTAGTAAGCTGCGTAAACGCCGTGGTTTTATTTACCAGGGCTCGGATGTTTATGGCGGCTTGAGCGGCACATGGGATTACGGCCCGCTTGGCGTAGCGCTGAAGCGGAATATTATGCAGTTGTGGTGGCGGCACTTTGTCGATGAGCGCGATGACATGTACGGTGTCGATGCGGCAATTTTGATGAATCAGAAGGTGTGGCAGGCGAGCGGGCATGTGATACGTTCGTCGATCCGCTGTGCGAAGATACAGTTAATCACCGCCGTTTTCGCACCGATCACATACTCAGGGACAATGGCGTTGACGCCGATGGTATGACCATGGAGCAGATGGATGCGGCGATTGCCGAGAAAGGCATCAAAAGCCCCGATGGTAATCCGCTGAGCAAATCCCGTACCTTCAACATGATGTTCAAAACACATGTCGGCGCGACTGAGAGTGAGGATAGCATTTCTTACCTCCGCCCCGAAACCGCCCAGGTATCTTCACCAATTTCAAAAACGTCGTCGATAGTTTTCTACCCTAATTTGCCGTTTGGTATCGCTCAGCAGGGGTAAGGCGTTTCGTAATGAAATTGCGCCGCGCGACTTTGTCTTTCGCTCTCGGGAATTTGAGCAGATGGAGATTGAATATTTTGTCGATCCTGAGTATTGGCAGGAGGCGTTTGATGAACTGCTGGCGGCGACACATGCGTTTTTGGCAGAGCTGGGTCTTAAACCAGAGCACATTCACGAGCTAGACGTGCCGGCGGAGGATCGGGCGCACTATAGCAAAAAGACGATCGATATTGAATACGACTATCCGATTGGCCGCGAGGAGTTGATGGGCATCGCCTACCGCACTGATTTTGACCTGATGAACATCCAGCGGGTCAGTGGCAAGAGCATGGAATACACCGTCAAGGGGAACGAACACAAAATTTGTTCCGCACGTCATCGAGCCGTCGTTTTGGCGTCGAGCGAGCGCTGATGGCGGTATTGTCGGGCGCGTACCGCGAGACGAGCAAAACGGTGAAAAGCGGGTGTACTTTGGCGTTGCCAGAGCACTTGGCGCCGGTTAAACGTTTGCCGTTTCGCCGCTACTCAAAAACAAGCCAGAATTGGTGGAAAAAGCCCGCGAAGTCTACGCCCGGCTTGCCAAAGCCAACCCCGGCCGAGTGATGTGGGATGACAACGGCAATATCGGCAAACGCTACCGCCGCCAAGACGAAATCGGCACGCCGCACTGCGTGGTCATCGACTTCCAGGCACTGGAGGACGGCACTGTCACCGTGCGCGAGCAGGGATACGACGGAGCAGAGGCGGGTGAATGTTGAGGAGCTATAGATACTAGATATGAAAAAGCAAATTGGGTTTAAGGAGATAAAAGATTGACAAAAATAGACCTGAGTTTGATAAAAATTACATCGTTTGATGAGTTTAATAAATACTATTGGTATCGTGAAGAAATTTCACAGATATGCAAATCATTAGGATTAGAATATAGAGGTACAAAACAAGAACTCAATCACATTATTGAACAGTACTTTAAAGGCAATTTAATTAAGAAAATCCCTCAATAAAAATGAAAAGAAAGCAAGTTGAAAATATTACTTTAGATACGCCATTACTTGAATGTGGTTTTTCTTTTAACGCAAAATTCAGAGAATATTTCTCCGCCGTAACAGGGTATTCACCATTTAAATTTACTGCTGATATGGCTACTGCTTGGAGGAAAAGTAAAAGAGAAAAGGATGGCAGATTTACAATCAAGATATGCTAAAAGGTGTATTATGGTGAATCAGATTATGCCAAGTATGATAATTCGGTTTGTCAATGGAATCAATTTTTAAAGGATTTCAGTGCAGACGAAAATAGTCGCAACTATTCGAACAAATTAAAAGTAGCTTCTATTCTTTGGAAAGAAGTTAGAAATTCAAAAATGAAAAGATTTATTCAAAGAGTCTTTTTGACTGAATATGAACATAAAAATAAAAGAGTATCACAATTAGGGTAATTCCTAACTTGTGCATCCAATGAGTAAAAGGACATGTCATTGCGAGAATTTTAGATGGCACGGATCATCTGGATTGTCTATCGTATTTCGCTCAAATCACTGATTTACAACGACGCTGGGCAGATTTTGGTCATCAAAGGGAATTAATCGGATGTACTGGGATTTACCGGGCGGCACCATCGGGATTTTGGCGAGACGATTGAGTCGTCGCTGAAACGCGAGCTATATGAAGAGGTTGGCTACAAGGGCGGTTTGCGCTATCAACTGTTTGATGTCGTCGCTAAATGTTGATTTATATGCGCATCTCTACTGGTATATTATACAGCACCTCGACTTAAAGTTCGTCCCGTCGAGGTTTTGGTATAATGAGATGATGGGTATATGTCGATGGTCAAAAATGTATAAAAGCTGCCGAGGTTTTGATTGAGCATGGCAAAATCTTCAAAGGACGGACAACTCAAGATAGATGTAGGTCGCTTGTCGAAAATATCGTTGGTGTCGGTGTGGAAATTGTGTTTTATGGTGCCAGAGTGCAAGTTCGCAGAGATCTTGATGATTCAATTCTAGAGAAAACAACGCGTTTTTCGGATGTGGCGCGACGATTAAGAAAGCACTTTGAAAAATCAAACATTACTTTCAACGAAGTCGGTAAATTAAAAGTGCGCGATAGCGATAGCGCCACAACTGTCAACACAAAGATTCTGCGTATGCAAGAAAAGAGATGCTGGTGATTGCGGTGATATGTTGTTGATTCTATTAAGCGGACTGGTTGATGAGGTTATACTGGTAGCTCAGACACTGATTTACCGCCAGCTATTCGGGTTGCGAAAGCTCGGGGTATAAAAGTTACATATATTGGTTTTAGTGATAAAATGACAAGAGCTATCATAGCAAGAGCTGATGCTAGCGAAGTAATTCGCAACCAAGAAATTATTGATGCTTTTGATGTATAATAATATGCAACAAATAGCACATATCGTTGGCAGGTTTGTTTTTACGGCGTAGAACAGAGATAGGTACTCTAAACTAAAACGGAACATCCCATATACTTAGAGATGTAAAGCAACTAAGTACAGAAAGGACGCTCCGTATGTCTAACATACCAAACTTTGCCAGCAATAAGAAGTGCTGGAGGCTTATCAACAAGCTTGTCTTTGGGGAGGAGGTGTCGTGCCCGCTCTGCGGGTGCGAGCTGCAAGAAAAACTACCTTCAAGATATCTCTGGTGCAAAAATATGCCGCAAAAGCTCAGAGCCACTGCCTGGCATGGTTCCTGGCTGTATGGCATGAAGCTGTCGTCCAAACAACTATTCAAGCTAATCTGGTGCTGGCAGAATCGTAAAAGTGTTGAGGCGGCTATACTGTTTGCTGGCGTTAGTTATCCAACTGTAGCTAGATGGTTCTCCCGCTTTCGAGAGAACCTGCCAGACGCTGCAACAATGCTAGAAGGCTTAATCCAAGCCGACGAAAGCTACTTCTCAAAGCTCAAGAGTAAACAAGCTACCTACATAGTTACTGGCGCCATTGAGCAGGATACCGGGCGCTTAGCCTTGCGTATAACCGGCGGCTTCCATGACGGACGAAGCCAAGATGTGCTTGAGCAGTTTATCCAAGACAGCGTAAAACCAGGCAGCCTAATTATTACCGACAAATGGTACGGTTACGACGAATTACCGCTCCTAGGCTACGAGCATGAAAGCCACAACCACAGCAGAGGCGACTTTGCTAATACCAACAAAGCTGAGCTAATTTGGAGCGTAGCCAAGCGCCACATGCGCAAACTCTACGGACAACGCATCCTAACCCACCAACTAGAAGAACTCTGCAAAGAATGGATGGCAAGAGCCAACCGCCCCAAGCTATTTGAGGACCCGATGACTTACCTGCGCTTTACTTTGGATGTTCCGGGTTAGTTGACTGAACCGGGTAAGTACATTGCAACAAAATTATAATTTTGTTATAATATTCACATGACAATCACTACAATTCAGAAGGTTATCAAGATTGGTTCCAGCCGCGGCGTGACGTTGCCGGCTAAGCAACTACTGGGCGCTGGGTGTTCATGATGGTGACGAGATTGAGGTTACGATACGCAAGCGGACAGTAGTAGCCGATGATGATAAGGTATTAAAGGTCGCGAATTCGCTCGCTCGAGCGATATAAAGAGATTTTTCTAGTTTGGCAGAGCGCTGATGATTGGTTTGACCCTCGAGCAGATTCTGCAGCTTCATGCGCTAGTTCTTGTAAAAGACTGCGGTGCAGGTGGTGTGCGGATGTTGGTCGTCTGGACGCAGCTGTTTGTGCCCAAACTCAAGTTGTATTTGGCGAGGAGCTATACTCGACATTTTTCAAAAGCGGCGGCGGTTATTCGCAGCGTTGTTGCCGATCATCCATTCGTCGATGGCAATAAGCGTACAGCGATACTTTGCGGGATTGACTGTGCTGGAACTAAATAATTATCACTTTGATGCAATATCGGGCGAGCTTGAAGATTTTGCTGTCCGCATTGCTACGGATCATCTGAGTATAGCGGAAATTGCTGATTGGTTGCGGGCGCATGTGAACGAAAAAGAATTGCAATAAAGCGCCTGACTGCACGAAGGGTGACTCAAGAGACAGCATACGCACGCAAGCGGCGTGCCTATGAAGCGTAGAAGGCTTTCATGGCAGGGCTGCCAGCGCCGTAAAACCATTGAGAAAGGAACGATAGCCCTGCGTAAACGGGGCTTTTCTCATGGTATAATTTTGTTATGAACAGCGAATTTGCGACTATCGTGCAACGCATAGGAGATATACTTAAAAATAAAGAAAAAGAACCCTTGCATGTACTGGGTGGCTATATCGTTGGCGCAACAATCGTGCGTGATGACTGGAAGAGAAATTTCAAGCGCGTTACCCGCTGTTGAATGAGATTGCCAGATTGGGCGCGGATTTGGAAGTTACTGATGATTTGAAGCGTGCTGGCGAAATAGTAAAACAGATACAATATAAGTTCACACAGCTTCAACTGCCGCAAACTGGTGTATCTTGATGTAATAATGTCTTGCTATAAGTAAAAAGAGTTACCCGCAGATGACTTACGAGCAAGTAGTTGAGTACTGTCGGCAGTATGCAGATATAATTAGAGATGATGGCATTGATCTTTTCTTGTCGGACATTGGTGAGTCTGCGGTTATCTCAGACATGCTAGGACATCCGCTTGAGATGCAAGAATGGATCAATAAGAAGCAGTACCCATTGCTTTCGGAGATAATAGAAGCTGCGGCTGATGTAGACCGGTATCATGCAAAACGAGAATCCTGGAAAAGATTACTAGATTTGATTGATAAATTGTAGGTAGTATGGAACACAAAGTTATTGAACAATTTTATGAACACGTAATCTTGCCAAACTATCATAAGCTTGATGCAGCGACAATTCGCTGGAAAGATCATGGTCGAATTGGCTCTGACGCTTGGGCGCATTATTTTGAAGATACAAGGGGTCGTGAGTATGTGCTTGTTTTTGAAGACTTTCCTGGTGATACGTTTCTTGATGACGGACTCACTCATGAAGTAGTGCCGCTTGATGGCGAGACCTCTATAGAGTTTGGCGTCAAGAACAAAGAACTATGCTCAATATGTGCCAAATATAACAGGCTACTTTTTACTCCTATATAGGGGAGCGATAATTCATTACACTGCAAATGAATAAAGATGTGAATAAACCAGCTCAAAAAAAGTACGCGTGCAAAAGGTAGCGGACTTAGCGCAACGTAATAACGATTTACGACCAATTAGCTAACAAACACAATGAGAAAAGTGAGCTTTGCCCGCGTTAACCAAGATTAGCGTGGGGCTCTTTCGCTTGGTATATTTTTATAAATTATGAGTATTTATTGAAATTTCTCGCATGATATAATCAATTCATGAAAGAGGTGTGAGGGCTTTCGGAATAGTGGCAATGGTGAAAGAATGTGGCAAGAAATGAAGGACTTAATTGCGAAATTGTAGTGACTGTATGGACACTCAATGGCAAGACCCGCTCTGGCGCAAGAAATAATTCACGCAGCGCGTGTATCATAGCGACAACTCAAGCGCTTGAATATTTATCAGGTTTTGCTTTTTCGCTTGCACGCTGGTTGAATGACACGAGCGTTGTCGAATGGGATAATATTCATTCTGTGTGGCGAACAGCGATATGTCTCGCTCACAGTCCGGATCAGAAACTTGTTTTGATGAGGAACATGCTTGGTCAGTGCGAGGCATATATCGCAAAAGCAGGCGAAGAGGGTGCACGCATTCAGCAAGACATAGGACAAAATGACTCTCAATATACGTATCAAGCTATTCTTGCGCGTGATATAATTTCAGCAATAATTCAGTATCAGAATAACATCCGAATGCTTGCATATCTGACACGTTTATAGATAGTATTGTCAGCGGTATACGAGTTGCGCCAGCTGTTGATTGAGGCGGATGTGCGTGCAATTTGTCGGTATCGGCGAAGATCGCTGCGCCAACAACGTCAGCCAGTGCCATGATGAGAGTGCTCTTATTTACTCATCGGCGCTTTGTACAGCTTATTCATAAATTTTTGCCTTATAACATATGAAATCAGTCTCATCATATTCTTGCCTGCAACATCATGAGAAAGAAGGTACGGGAATAGGTTATAGCTATCAGCATGAAAGTGCCTGCGCTGAATCATCTTTCGGGGTATACTATAAACATGACTGTAAAGTTATTGCGCAAGCGTCAAGCGTTACTTGAAGTATGCACTTTATCGGTATCGTGATAGTGACAATAGTGAAGCGGCATATTATTTCGCGGCAGTTTTGCGTTTTTACTAATGTGCAGTATGCGGCGATACGCTTACTAAAATGGCGCGGCGTTTTCCGCGAGTATGATGCATCGGATTGTCACGGCAGCAAGCAGCAATCCAGCGTACAAATGACGTATAAGCAGGCGATAACACACTGTAAGAAATCGGTCAAAATGATCGCGAAAGATGGGATTGACACGCTTTTAGCAGACGAGACGCGAGGCATTTGATAGAGCAGATGTGCTAGAGTATCCGCTTTACCAGCAACGCTGGATGACCCTGCACGATTACCCGGTGCTTTATATGGTATACGAGGCTGCAGATGAGGCGCTCGCTATCCGTACGACGCGCTTGATGTGGCAGAAAATTCTACTGTATGCCGATATGTTTGACGCGCCACTGAACATCCCGCCACATCTTTCATTGACGCTCATCGTGCCTCGCCTGAACGACTTTTTTATTTTGAATACAGTCGGCGTGCTGCGCACCTATAAGAATGACCCGGCGGTGCTGCGTGATATCTGTGTAGCAGTATCGCTCGTGGCAGATCTCTTAGCTAATGATGAAGTGGTGAAATGGCGTGAAATTTCAGCCATCTGCGACCAGTGTGCCGCCGCTTTCCGCTACGGCGATGACGTTGCTCTATATCGGGATTGCCGAGACATTGCTGTGCCACGTACCAGCGCGCAGTGAGCGCGTATTTTGACAATACCTATCGACGTGAAAACCCGCGCCATCAGGATGGCAGCTCTTGAACTGTGAGGCGGTATCGTTATAATAAACGCATAGGTGGTGCCGAGCAAATAAAAGCGCCGTCGCAGCTGGGGAGTGACAATCCTGCCAGTCTATTCGCTATAGTTTCCGGGTTTGGCGCCGTGCTTTGTTGGCTTAATCTCAGTGCTGACGTACTCCTGCCGGCAATTGTATTGAGCGGCATATGCATGTTAGCGCTTATCGCTGCAGTAACTGGCACAGAATGCTTTTCTTGATACTGAGCGACGGGATCGAGCGGGAATAGGATGGTATTCGCCGCAAGAGCAGCTAGATAAATGTTATTACGGTATATGTTTCAGAGGATGACAATGAAATGGACAAAGATAGGATCGGAATGACTAAAAAGCGCACTTTTCTTTTACTTCAATCGCGCTCGGAAGACGAAGCGTCGGATGATGAATATCAAGCATTTTTGAAATTTGGCGGCTTAAAGCCGGCAGAGATTAACACGGTTGATTGGATATGGGCATGCGACCGCAGGTTGCGTTAGATGATTACGCTGGTGTGCTGATGGGCGGCGGGGCGGCGAACTCGCGTATGATGATGCGCGAAATCGCCTGAACAGCGCGAGTTTGAGGCGTATATTTTAGCCGCTGATACAGCGGATGTCGCTACTGATACGCCGTTTCTGGGCGCGTGTCTCGGTGTCGGTGCACTCGTAACGGCGTTGGGCGGGCGAACGAGCTTTGACTCAGTGAAGCGGTTGGCGCAGTTGATATTAAACTAACTCCGGAGGCAAAGAACGATCCACTGTTGGCAGGCATGCCAGCAGAATTTCGTGGTTTTGTTGGACATAAAAGAAGGCGTCGTGAGCCGCCATCTCGTTGCGTGAGTGCTAGCACGATCAACACCCTGCGTGCAGATGCTGCGGGTTGGTCGTAACTATCGCGACACAGTTTCATCCAGAACTTGATGCCGCTGGGCTTGCGCTGCGCATTAATATATATAAACATGCTGGTTATTTTGCACCAAGTGAAGCGCAGTCTCTAATTGATACTGTTCGTCGCGGCATGTTACCGAGCGCTGAAAATATTACAGCAGTTTATCAAACGGTATAAGTAGCCATTGCGAATAGAGGCTAAGCTTCCGATGGTACGAAAATGTGAGGCAACATACCCTTGACGCAAACGCAAAACGGGCGTACACTGGTGCAGCGGTACTAATATCGCTAACCAAAGGAGGATTGGTATGAATAAACTCGTTAAATCTGATCCGTTCGCCGAGATGGACGCATTGCAGCGCCATTTTTCAACGATGGCGCGTGGATGCCGCGTCAGATGCGTGGCGTTTCGCCGACGACCGATGACTCTAGCTGGACGGCGATAATCTCGTGGTTGAGCGCGTTGCCGGTTGAAGATAAAGACGTCGACATTTCAATTGAACATGGCAACCTAGTAATTCAAGCGCAGCGCCATGAAAAGAAGAAAAGATAAAAAGAGTACGTCGTGCGCAATCACAGCAGTTTGCCGCAGCGTGCAGCCACTGGGCGTGCTGACACGGATGCAATTGAGGCGCATCTGGAGACGGCGTTCTGAAAGTCGTCGTGCCGGTAACGCCTGCTCCCGGAGACCGAAGAAAGTGCAGAAGGCAAGCAGAAATAACTAGTCTAGCGAGAGCTGACCGACCGCCTGCCATTTGGTTGGCGGTCGTTTTTCAAGATGCTAAGACAACTAGGTAGCAAGTCAAGGGGACGCCGCGCATTCATTCCAGTAAAAAGCCCAAGTCTCACACTCATACCTAATAATATGAAAACATGCTACGCTTGGGGCGAAACAAAGAGCCATAAGAAAAAGAATTAATCAATCAAACAAACAGCTCTTTGTCTATAACAATACAGCTAAACCGCCAAGCAAAAATCCACATGAAATCTATAAAGGATAGCTCAAAGCAGTAAGCTATAAATAAAGTAAAGAAAAAGAAAGGAAGCGAGCCATAGGCAAGCAATAAACCCCGCCATACGGTTAAGCCACAATAAAGCCATACCAAGAACTCTAAACAGAAATAGAGTTCTCATCATAACATATAGGGATATGTCACCCCACTTCAGATAAACTAAAGCATGGAGGTGACACATGAGCCCTCGCCTAAAGAGGCGGCGACCTTGTCGAGCCACCTCCGCCACCAGGGTGACAGGGAGGCCGTTGAGTCGTCAGGGAGCCTCCCCGTAGGGAGGCTCGTCCTCGCACCTGGGTAGAAACATAGCTCTACCTCCTTTCTCAAATCCTACTTCTCGCACGGGATTGTGCAGCTGATATATTATATATCATACCTGCTGCCTAAAGTCAATAACATCGTACTAACCCACTACCTTTGCAACATCTGCAGGTGTTCGCATCTGTAGCCTAGTGACTCCAGGCCGACGTTAATCCAGGTGCGTTTCGTCGATGCTGCACTGTACGTTTCGTCTTGGGCAAAAGTACGGTTAAACCGTTCTATGTGAGCGTTATCGTTCGGCCTGCCGAGGCGGCTGTGGCGAGTAACAATGCCATATTGAGCAAGTGTCTGCTCGAAGTGACGACTAAACTCAAGTCCATTGTCAGCCTGCACCATCTTGAAATGGAAGCCAAAAACTTTTGGGCATCCAAGATGGTTCTCGCGGCCTCTTGGGGTATTATTCGCCTAGCCACCCTAGCATAGGCCATGCGAGTATATAGGTCAATGACAGTATAAATATATGTGCGCTGGCGGGTATACGGACACACAAAGTGAATAGTGTCCGTCTGGACAAGTTCGCCTGGGGCAGTCGCTCTTGGTCGATGCGGATTACTTCTTCTGATCCGTGGCTTTCTGGCGTCGTCAAAGCAGTGGTGTCGCCTGAGAATGCGACGCACGCTACTCAAGCTCACTGCATAGCCTAATACATAGCAGACATGGTGCCACACTACCTCAGCGCATCGCTGTAGTTTCTTCCTCGTCTCCAGCACTGCCCGAACAATATGTGCGGGAATAGCCCGAGAATGACTGTGCGGGCGAGACGATACAGTAGGAATCTGCCACGAGCAGGCACGTAGTCGAAACTGAGAGACAGCACCCACTCTAGGAATATATCCAGCAGGAGTAACTTTGCGCTGCTGTCTATTAGCATTGACAAAGCAGACACCGCTATTCTGCTGCCGCCACTTCTGCAGCCAGCGCCAAATAGTACTACGATGCACACCAGAGCGTAAAGCTACTACGTTGACTGGCAACTGGTCGCATATGAGTAGTTTTCATTGCCGAAGCTCTAGCTTTTGGCAGGTTAGGATTGGTAGAATAGGCCACAGCAGGCCTCCTTTCTGTAATTAGTGGTTTAACTACAGTCTACGAGGCCTGCTTTTTGGTTGCAGGTTTTTGAGGGGTGCACGTAGTTTGCGGTAAAATTCGGGTATGATAGGTCTAAAAACGAGCCAAAAGCTATCCTTCTAAGACTCGCCCATGCTGTACGCAGCTCTATGCATATATATGCGTTATGTAAGATGTGCCTGTGCCCAGGAAGCATAGACTCTATGTACTTTTATGATATAATATGCAAATGAGGGCGTGCATTTTCCCTGAGACAGAGTATGATTTGGCTGCAATTTTACGTGCTAATCAGAAGAATGCAGATTATCTAAATGGTGCCGTTGATCCTGTGGCGAAGGAATAAGAAATATGGCGGCATGCGCATTAAAAAGAGATAAGAAGAGGTGTTGATGGTTTTTGTGGTGGTTATGGGACAGGTTTCCTATATCATTCATCAGAAAAAGACGGTCAGTTATTAAGGATCAGCCGGAATTTACACGCTGCACCGGTGAGTTGTCGAATTTGATACGCAGAGAGATGACTGTTAGGGCTTTATGGCCATGTCCTGGCTGTCAGCTAAGAGCTGATTTTTGACCCCGTCGCAATGCGCCGACTGTAACATAACCCGCTAAAACCTCGTACTATCATGAAAGTCATGCCGGATATGGATACTTTTCGTGATCTGCGATGAGAATGACAAGAAAACGCGTGACGCTATTTGGTCAGTCTGCTCAGACAAAGGGTTTACGCAGTCTGATTTCAATACTAATGAGAGTTTGACGCGAATTGAAGGGTGCTTGATGCGTGGGCGAAGAGGGCGTAAACCGCGCTACCTACCAGTCAGATCTGCATGTTATAGATAAGAATGACTTTTATACAGGCTTGTGCCGATATAGGTGACGGCAAACTTACTCATCCGACCATATGGTCAATGATGCAGAATGGAAAAATAATAAAAGTATTGATTTTTGGTTTGATTTTGTGTTTAGCATGACGCCTCTACCCAAGAGTGACGGATATTGAAATATTAGATGCAATTGATGAAGCTCGCTCAAGACTGGCGAGGATGCTATAGCGTTGATCAATTAGCTGATATTGTACGAAGCGAAGCTACCGTGCTCGTCAACTTTTGCAATATGAGCCAACGATGGAGGCGCTGAGAGAAGTTAAAGCTCGCGCAGCAGATCTGATAGACCTGCACACCCGCACAAATTGTTCGGACGGCGATTATGCTCCGGCTGGAATCGCTGCGCTTAGCAAAAACGAGGTATAAAACCATTGCTATCGCTGATCACGATACGGTTGATGGTTATGATAAAGAGTTATTTTTGCTGGCAAAAAGAGCTAGAGATTGAATTAATCCCAGGAATAGAGTTTTTCGACAATTGACAAAGAAAGCGGGCAAAAAGATTCATGCATTAGGTTTGGGGATTGATCTGGAGAATAATGTACTGAGGAAAAATGCACACAACTGCGCGCCGATCGAATTAGCTGATGGGGGCAGATTGCAGAAAAATTGGCGAGCTGCGGTTTTTATTTTGCGGGTAGACGAGCTGGCGGCGTCCGGCGAGATTATCACCAAGGCACATATTGCGCGCGATGTTTTGGCAAATGAAGCGAATCGACATCGGCTGATTAAAGCGCATGGAAGTATGCCGCTGCAAGGCGAATTCATTGGAGAAGTGGTTGATTAAAGGGCTGCCCAGCGTTTGTGCCAAAAACGAAGCCGCTATTAACTCATGAGGCGATTGATATAATCCACCAAGCTGGTGGAGTCTCATCGTGTGCGCACCCAAGTTTTAATGTTATGAAGGGCTTTTCGCTTGAGTGCATGAAACAGCTAATCTTACGCAATAAATTTGACGCAGTTGAAGCGATCAATATACAGTACGACAAAGAAAACGGCGATCGGCGATTTGATATGGTTCAAGAATTTACGCAATTTGCGGAAGAGAACGATTTGCTGATTACCGGCGGCTCGGATTATCATAGTGACAATCACGAGCTTTGGGGAAATAGTGCCGAGCCTAGGGTATGGCAGATGAGGCAGTGCGCCCGGGGGCAGGAGATGGTGGATAGCTTAAATTTACTTGTCACTCTCGTGCTACGACTGCTGAGTAGCCGATTTGAATCATTACTACGAATCTGCAGAACGAGACCGTCTAGGCTATTTGTTTCGGCTTAGCCCTCTGAAAGGGTGAAAGTGGTACGGGGCTATTTTATGGTGCGTTTTTCTGCAAATTAACACCAGTCTAGTGTTGGTGCAGGGTTGTGCGCAATTTTTCCACTAAAGCCATAAACACTAGATATGGGCACGCTATATATAGCTGTGCAATGCGGTATACTGGAATAGAGAAAGGAGGACGATATGGGTTGGTTACGAAATTTCATATTTGGCGTAGATCCGGCGCATGATGACGCGGGTCTATCAAAACAGGTACGATTGGGAGGCAGAGAAAAACAACGATATGTCGCCGCAGCCAGACGATGCAGCGGATGGCGAGGGCAAGAGAAGAACGGTATGACGGCAACCAGCATAGCAGAGCCAGCGCGTACCGAACCGCGTCAGGCGCGAAAGTACTGCCAACGCTTTACTGTTGATCGTGTTGAGCCGCACCTGTCTAATAATCTTGCAAATTTAGAATTATGGATTACGCTGCATAATCGCTCGCCGTACGATATTGAGATTACTAAGGTTGATCTGCTGAAGCAGAGTGCTGATCCAGATCGATTTTTGCGCGCGCGGGCGAATCGCACGAAATCCGTGTGTACTGCGGACAAACGCCGCGCGATCGTGCATACACCAAAGCATATATTGACGTAAAAATTACAGGGACGGGTGACTATTTCCGCCAAGAATATATGATTAACTATGATCTGAAAACGAGCGGTGGTGCGAGTTGGTATGTGCCGGATGCACTGCGAAAATCATTGCCGCCGCGGGACATTTACAGGAGTATGATGCGATATGAGAATTTTTATACTGATGGTAAGTGCTAGCCCAAAACCCGGAATCAGGCGGGTTTGCGGTGATAGAAAACAGTAGAGCCGGTAGCGCTTGGCTCGGAAGACGGCGAAACGACGAATATTCGCATGGAGGGGTTTGCGCCAGAAGCGGCGATGCGGCTAGCGGCAGGGGAGCCGTGAAATTCATACCGATAGCGAGTTTTGGATCAATGTACTAACGAAATGGGCGCCAGGCTGGGAGGAAAAGGGTTGGCGCATGGCGAGATCAAAAACCTTGAGCTTGTGCAGCAGGCGTACGAATTATACTCGCACGGTGCAGCCTAAGCTCGTATGGGTGCGCGGGCATGTCGGGCATGAACAAAATGAACGAGCAGACGAGTGGGCGAATAAAGCACGCCAGGGCGCGCGGCTATAATAGTTTGACAAAACGCTATATTTTATTGATAAGATATATCACATAGGTGAGTTGTGAGTTGCCAGCGGGTGTCGGTAAGTTGCGATGACTACCGTGACGATACCAGTCTAGACGATAATTTAGCACTGGCAGTTGTTCGTAAGATTGCCTATGACGGTAGATGCAAGCGATTCATTACAGTGCAGCAACGGGACATGAAAACCGTCACGAGGCATTGATGAAGCGCGTTGGCCACGCCGGCCGTTATTTCCGTTACCTAAAGAAGCGGCTGAGCCGCAGGCGACGGTTTGCGGGTTCGAGACGACCCTATCTTGGGCGTGATATATGGAACAAGGCGCACCTCAATATGACGCGGAATTATCACCGGTACAAAACGAGAGAGCATGCTTAAGCTCGGCGCATATATTGTTGCGGGTGTGTTGTCTTCTCGCATGACGCATCATGAACTTGGCGGGCAGCCGTTTACGCTAACTAGCGACCAGACAGGCGAATGGCGTCAGGGTGTTTTTGCCGTCATGTCACTGAACAACCGCGCCCGCGGTAGGTTTTCGTCTATAATAGAATTATGAACCAGAGACTCGCTCTCGAAATTTTTGTTGCATGGCGAAAGTGCGCTGTTAACTGGATCGGCAGGGGGCAGGCAAGACGTTTGATGCTGAACCAATTTATTCGTGCGAGTAAAGACGAGGGAAAGTATGTGAGCGTGACGGCAACGACCGGGCTAGCGGCGACACACCTGGGCGGCGACGATTCACGCCTGGGCGGGGATAGGCGTACTGATTATCTACCGGATCGATTCGTCGATCATATTACGAAAGGACGGCGTGAAATCATCGAAAACAGATATTTTTGACTCATTGATGAGATTAGTATGCTGCACGACTACCGTCTAGATATGGTTGACGAAGTATGCCGTCTGGTGCGTAAGGCGCCGACGTACCGTTTGGCGGTATTCAGGTAGTAATGTCGGGCGACTTCTTCCAATTGCCGCCAGTGAATCGGGCAGGCAGCCGTGAGGGTAGCTTTGTGGTGCACTCGGATGTGTGGCGCGAGCTGAATCCAGCAATTCTGTATTTAGATGAACAATTCCGTCAGCATAAGGGTGATGCGCCCTTGATATTTTGACGAGTTTGCGGGCGAATGACCTGCGTCGTCATCACGCTGAAACATTGCTGGATCGTACCGAATACGAGCCGCCAACGGACGCTGACTTGACAGAGCTCCATACGATGAATGTTGACGTCGATCAAATCAATAGGCGAAGGCTGGCAGAGCTAGCGGGTGACGAAGTGCGGTCATATACAACATACCACTGGCAGCGTGCATTACGTTGAGAACTTGCAGCGCAGTGTGCTTGCGCCGGTAGAGTTCAGTACTGCTTGGCGCCCTGTTATGGCGGTTAAGAACGACCAGAGTAAACGCTGATGCGAACGGCAGTATCGGTATGGTAGTTGATTTTGAGTCGAGACAGACTATCCAGTGTGTGCAATTCCGTAACGGCAGGACGATAGTAATGCAGCCGGATACGTGGAATTGCGCGATGGCGACAAAAAGCGGGCAAGTATCAGCCAAATTCCGCTGCGCCCTAGCGTGGGCGATTACAGTGCTACAGAGCCAGGGGTATGACGCGTGATGCAGCGCGCATCGACCTACGCAAGCCTTTGTGCCCGGTATGGGCTATGTAGCACTCAGCCGCGTGCGTAATCTCGACAACCATACCTGACGGGTATCAACCGCACAGCCCTCCAGATGAGCGACGAAGCATACGATTGACGAGCGGCTGAAAATGCGTGCAGCAAACGATCGCGAACGATTTCCAATACGTGCAAAGAAAAGCTGAAGAGCGTGCCGCTAAGCCGCTAAAAAACCTGAGTAAAAAGAAATCAAGCAGCTGGTCTGAAAGTTGCTAAAATGCGCGAGACTCATCCGAACGCATACAAGCCGTGGCAGCCTGCAGGACGATGCAGCGTTAAAACTTGGATTCACTAACGGCGAGTCGATTTGAGAATTTCGAGTGCGCAGCCTCGGTCGCCATGAAGGGTTCAATCAGAATGCGGTTGCAGAAGCATTTTGGGAAGACGCGGTGCAGTGATGCATAGATGTTTTGCTATAGGTGCATCTTTGCTCTAATATTGACTTTTTATCAAATTTTTGTTAAAATAAAAACTCATAAGATACAAGAATAAAAATGGTTAAAAAGTAAAGAACTAGGTTTTGTGCAGTGTGGCTGATAGAGATCGATACGATAGATATTTTTATGGTGCCACTTCTAGGTTGGTGAACAGTATACCGCTTCCAAAGACGGTCGTAGAGAGAACCGGGAGCGTTTTGCTGAAATATATACGACAGTTCGGAGACATACTGACGCTTTTAGGGCGAAAATTTCGAGCGGAACCTTTTTATTTCATGGTGCAACAACTTCGCATATAGTAAAAATCCTAAATAGTGGATATTTGATGAATGCACACGCAATTGATGCGAGCACTCGTGGCAACGGTGGATCTGAAGGCATCTCGTGGAGTCTCAGTGAAATCGAGGCGATACCAGGTACACTGTATCATATTGCCGGTTTCAGCAAGCGCCGCCGGAAGCGATCTTAGGATACTCAGCTAGCTGTTCCGGATAAGCCGGCTCCATTTGAAGTGGTTCAGTTGTCTCAAAATATTGATGCTGAATGGTATTATGATGAATATAAAGAAATGTGGGACTTGAGAAGGAATACAGAGGGTTGTAAAGGCATGAGGAAGAGATTCTGATAGGGCGCTAGCGTTGCGGCGGAATATACTTGGGAGAAAAACTATTTTGGATTCCTGTTGAGTGCTCGCAATGAGTGTTAGAATTCCGGTTGATAAGCTTCACATGATCGCAGCACAGCAGGATATAGATGTGCGGATAGAGGTTTTGCGCGTTGTCCAGTAAAACCGGCTGGCATAATTACGTATGATAGCGATGAGATCTGGCGCGAAGATTTTTGCTTCTGGCGAACGAGGTCATGGAGCTAAACTGACAGAATGTTTGCCGTGTTATATCGGATAGTGATCAAACTATTCGTTTTTCTGATGTATTCGGTGGTAACTGACGACACCATGCGAGATCGTTCGGCAGAACATATCATTGACAGCAAATACCTAGCAAAACACGAAAAGAATTGTTCTTGAGGGTAAAGCCTAGCTGTAGTGTAATCTCTGAGGTGCGATAAAAAGTTTATAAAAACTATAGGTGAACGAACTGACCCCAAGGTCATTTAACAGTCCATTAGATTATCTATATTTACGTTTGTTCCGGATTAGTTGATCTGAGCCTCCTCTAACCTCGCATTATAGCTTGCAATGTCGCTTGAAACTTGATATATTCTGATATATTCTGATATATTCTGATAAAGTATCCTTATAGGCACATCAGAGAGGAATGAGGATATGCTACATTGTGCAACGCAGTTCGCTTGAGCTAGTGTGGATTGCTACAAACGACAATACGCTAGCAGAATCACCCAGTGCTACGCCGACGAGAGGTCGGTGAAGCTCAGTGGCTGAGTTAGCGGTAAAGAGATTGAGGTGAAGCTGGGCGAAGTCAGGCCTGATGGCTGGCGTGATTGTATATGCTGCTCTGGTGGCATTCGCGATCACTCAATCTATCGTGGCAGGCTGTCTCTCATCTCAATCAAAGACGGCTTTGGGCTCTGGCCTGTATCGTATGTTCTATTCTTGGGTGATTGCTTCTCTTGCGATCATCTTCCCGTGATAGGGCTGGACTGGTGGGATGCAGGCATCGTCTCTTGTCAGGAGAGACCAAGGAGAGGGTGTTGCTTAGGAAAGTGAAGTCCTTGAGCCGTGTGAGTTACACGGCCTTGTATGCAGATCTTTGCCAAGTATTTTGGAGAAAAGACGTACAGCTGCAGCGAGAAAGAGCAACTACACAAGCGACTGCTGCATCTGTTCTTGAGTCCATCCTAGCGGATGAAGTCAGCGGTATTCGCGTTGTTGACATCTGTGAAATCCTCCAGGAGGATTCTGAGTCACCTGAACCGATGCGCTCTGATCGATCCGCAGAGAGAGCTTGCGCAAGCTTGATGCTGCTGTTGACCGTTACCTCGCGAGGGCAGACAGCCGAGAGGATGCAGAAGAGTGGCACCGCCAGCAGGCGGAAGATGCTGAGCAGCGTGAGCGTGAGGCGGAGTGCCGCCGTGAGCGCCAGATGACGACTGTGCGTGAGCAACGCAGCACTCATGCTTGGACTTGACGATCCGAGCGATGCGGATATGCTCGCGTTGCTTGAGAGTATCTGAGCCTGAGGAGTCAGAGCTTCGTTCTCAGCAGCAAGTCCTGTCCGTCGTTCAGGCGGACGGAAGACGCCCTAAGCAGGCGTAGCGGGGGAGGCTAAAATAAGCTTCTGTCCTAGCCCGTCTGATTTGTCACAATCGTATGAATCAGATGGGCTTTCTACAATAAAGCCATGAATACAGAACCAACTAACACGACCGAAAATGAGGCACAAGAGCCAACTGATATGTGGGCGAACCAGGCAGATGCACATAAAGAGGCGCTTGAGGTCGATTTATTTTTGTTTACAAAAAGGCTATACAGTGTACGCCACGAATTACGCCAAGGAATTAGAGGCAGCAGCTGAAAGTATTATTCTTGTACGATAGGATCAGCCGCGACAGACTGGAGCAGCGACGGGCATGCACGTGCGTGATTTTGAGGTGGCTGCCGCCAGAGAAAACGCTGGAGCGCACGACGCTTGATAAGATTGATCACGCTCAAGAGGTGATTGAGCAAATCCGTTACGGCGAAGAAAGTTTGGAGGTATTCCGCGAAGGAGACCACGAGTTTAAGAAAGTAAAAGGAATTGTGGCGCGGTTTAGCCGTCCAGGCGTGGAACCGTTTTTGTGTGGCAGATATTGCCGCAATCGCAGGTGCTGAAGGTGCAACAGCATGGATGTATAACGGCGATTCATTCCAGCCGTTTAGTGCTGATGCAGCTTAAGGATTACGCCGGATAATCAGGGTTCTAATCGCCGAGACGACATTTTCTGCATTCAGCGAATCAAAGTTTATCAGATTGTTCGGGTATGACGCTAAACAAATTTGCGGTAGCGGAAGACGTTGCTGAAATTGAGCAAAACTTTGGTTGAAGTTTCCTGAGGGTATGACGTTTGATGCATTGGTGCGCGATACGAAATCGCTGGTGGGTAAGCTCCAGTCAATGTTGGACTAGTGACGCAGGATCAAGTGATTGAACAGGCGGACGAAATGGGCTTAGAGTTGATGACAGACGAAAACACGGGCGAAATCATCATTATGGATGCGAAAGACGCGGCGAAATTCGTGAACTTGCTTAACGATGATTATGTAACGAGCGGCATGACCGGTATTCGATACGAGCTTAAAGATAAAAAGGAGCTAAAAGATACTGCGCCAGACGATATGGGGGCGCCGGCTGAACTGTAATGGTTACCAGATTGTCTAAGTAGATAGGGCGTTACCTGGCTCTGGTATAATGGAGCTCATGAGCGAGCGGCGGTTGATGCTAAAATTTCCAAAGCGGTTTTTGTGGGGTGTTGCAACATCGGCGCACCAAGTTGAAGGCGGTCTGCATAATAATTGGACAGTTTGGGAGCAAGAGAATGCGAGATCGCTGGCGGCGCAGGCACCGTATCAATACGGTGATTTAGACAGTTGGAGCGCAGTGAAGCAGGCAGCGAAATCGCCCGACAATTACGTTTCCGGTAAAGCGACAAACCACTACGAATTATATGAGCAGGACTTAGACCTGGTGCGTAAAATGAACATGAACGCATTCGTTTGAGTATTGAATGGTCGCGAATCCAACCTGAGAAGGTGCGTGGGACGCGGCGGCAGTTGAGCATTACAAGGCGGTGCTTGCGGCGTGCAAACAGCGTGGCATTGAGCCGATCGTAACACTGTTTCACTTTACGTTGCCAGTATGGTTTGCGGAGATTGGCGGGTTTGAAAAACGTGCGAATGTGAAGTATTTTGTCGAATTTGCTGAGCGTATTTTGCAGGAATTGGGGTCGCGGGTGCGCTATATTATCACAGTGAATGAGCCGTGCGTGTATGCGAACGAGAGCTACTTACGCGGCAGTTGGCCGCCGCAAATACAGAACTGGCGGCGCATGCGCGCGGTGCTTAGAAATCTTGCGGCAGCGCATAACCGTGTAGCTGACATCGTACACAGAGGTGAATCGGCGTTACAAAGTGTCAGTAGCGAAAAATAGTACGTATGTCTCATCCGGGCGACGATGCGGCACTGACGGTGCGCAGCAGGAGCTATGCAATATCTGCAAGACGATTATTTCTTAAGAAAGGTTATAAAGCGTTGCGATTTCATCGGCGTGAACTATTACCAGAGCGCACGCGTGTATGGCTACCGTGTACATAATCCCGATATTGAGGTGAATGATCTGGGTTGGGACATGCAGCCGCAATATCTGCAGCAGGTGTTAGAGCGGCTGTGCGATACGTACCATAAGCCGGTGTTTGTGACGGAGAACGGCGTAGCGGACGCTGGAGACCAGTATCGTAAGCATTGGTTGGCACAATCGGTTGTGGCGATGAATCAAGCGATTGTGCATGGTGTTGATGTGCTCAGGTATTTTGCACTGGAGCCCTAACCGATAACTTTGAGTGGGATAAGGGATTCTGGCCGCGATTTGGATTATTTGATGTAAGCTATACAACGCTTGTGCGGTCGCCGCGCCCGAGCGCGTTGTGGCTGGCGCGGTTCTTGAAGCGGCAAAAGGAGATGCGAGATGGCAAACGATGAGATTACCGGCGTAAAATAGTCGTTATCGGCGGCGGTACGGGCAGTTTCACGCTGCTGCAGGGTGTTAAGCGTTACGTTAAGCATGTGACTGCACCGTTAATATGGTGGACGACGGTGGTTCGACAGGGCAGCTGCGCGATGAGTTAGTGCTGCCGCCTCGGCGACGTGCGCCAGTGCTTGGTGGCGCTGAGCGATAGCCAAAAGTGCGCGACCTCTTTAATTATCGGTTTGATGAAGGCAGCCTAAAAGTGCCATGCGTTTGGTAATTTATTTTTGACAGCGCTTGAAAAATGACGGGCAACTTTCGGCGAGGCGGTTGAACTGGCAGGGCGCGTGCTGAACATTGAAGGGCGTGTTGAACCGGTGACGCTGAGCGATGTTACGCTCTGTGTCGAAGGGGTGCAGACGGGCGTCCGGTGAAAGGACAATTTCACGATTACGCATCAAGAAAGTGCGAAGCACCCGAACATCTGGCTAGAGCCGACGGCGGTGGCGAACCCTGCGGCGGTGCGGGCAATCTTAAGGGCGGATTTAGTCGTTGTTGCGCCGGGGAAATCTGCTATGGCAGCTGCGCCGGTGTTAGTGATCGATGGGATTCGGCGCGCGCTGCACGAGACGCGCGCAAAATGCGTGTATCGTGTGTAATTTTGGTGACAAAGCCCGGACAAACGGATGGGTTCACGGTGAAGACGATTTTTGCGAGCGAGATTGAGCGCTAGCGGGCGGCGAGTTTTAGATTATGTTGTGTGTGATAACGACGAACCGTCGCCGGAGCTGATGGAGAAGAATATGCGCACGGGGGAGCTGGTTGTGAAATATGATCTCGACGAGCTGCAGCCGGCAACATTACGAATTTCGTGGCGTGCCGATCCTGCGAAGCAGAGTGGGCGGGGGCGCAGGCGAGCGATCCGATCGCGTCGGCGCGTAGTTTTATCCGGCACGACTCGGACGCGGTAGCGCGGCAACTGATGCGTCTATATTTTTGCGTAAAACAAAATGTAGCAAAGAATGCTACGCTATATCGTTGATAATCTAAAGATACCTCTGTTGTTATCTTGATTTTTTTCCACAGTTTTGTGGAAAAACATAACCACGTTGTTTCTAAAAAGTCAAAAATAGGCTTGCGAAATACTCATGAGCAATGGTGTATCATAAAAGCCAGTGGCAAAAGCATTACTAATACATGGTAAAAATAAACACCACAAAATAAAATATAAAAAGAAAGCAGGGGAAAGTATGACGCAAACCATGGTGAGCCAGTCGGTAGATCTCGGTAGTTGGTGCTGTGATTCGTGTTCCTCAGACCCGGGTCTCGCGCGTATCGCTTTTGCGCTTGGCGTATAGCAGCGTCTGCTTGATGCACCTTTACAATTTGTCGACATCCTCGAGATCAACAATCTGGTAGTGAGCATGTGATTATTGACCCACAATATAAAAATAGTCAAATGCACCTTTCTTCAAAACACCTCCCAAAAACTCCACCTCACACAAGTCTCTCAAAAGGCGTCGCTTCTTAAGGACTATGAGTTGTTTGACAATTCTCCTATACGGTAGCGTCACCTGACTTTTATGAAAAACAAACACTACAATATGCGAAAACAAACAGCCTCGCTACTGGTTTGGTGATCTCGAGTTTCTCTATCGTTACCAAGAGTGGTATGATGGAGAAAAATGAGTAACAAAGAACATCCACCACTCATGTTCCAGTTCTGCTTAATGACGTTATCGCGCTGCTCACCCCGTTTAGGTGAGACTTACCTCGATCTAACTGCGGGCTACGGCGGGCATGCGCAGGCGATATTAGCACTGAACGCAGCAGTATTCCGGTACCGTATTGGTTGACCGGGATGAGTTTGCTCATACGAATTTAAGCGAGTTTCTAGCGAAAGGAGCTCAGCTTTTGCATACCGATTTTGTGTCGGCTGCGCGTCAGCTGGTCGAGCAGGGTAGGCACCTGATGTGATTTACCGGATTTGGGGTGTCGTCACCACAGCTCGACCGAGCTCGAGCGAGGATTCTCGTTCGCAAAAAGCGGACCGCTGGATATGCGAATGGATCGACGCCAATCGTTAACCGCTGCCGATGTTGTTAATACGTGGACGGCGGAGCGAATTGCGCAGATCATTCGTGACTTCGGCGAGGAGTCTCCGCGCGCTGCTATGCGGTATGCGCATAGTATCGTGGCGGCACGACCGCTTGAAACGACGATAGATCTTGCCCGCGCGGTAGAGCAGGCGCTATCGTGGGTCATATCGGGCGCACGCATCCCGCCACTCGAGTCTTTCAGGCGATTCGAGATCGCCGTTAACGATGAACTCGGGCAAAATTAAAACGGTCGTACCCGCTGCTTCCGGCGCTGCTTACACGCGGCGGAAGAGTAGAGATGATCAGTTTTCATAGCCTTGAGGATCGAATCGTAACGGTACTTCGCCGAACAGGCTGCGGCCGGCTACGAGGCGAACCTCCGTATTATTACAGAAGCATCCGTTAGCGGCGCAAATAACGACGTTCATAACCATGTTCGCGTAGCGCTGGCCGCGCGTCGCTGTGAAAACATAACAAACAGAAAGGGGATGAAGCTATGACGCGTCACATCCAAGTCCAAGACAAGAACGAAGCCGTGCGCAGCGTTGTTGTACGCCGTAGGCATAAGCTTCTTTAGCATCACGCTTAAGCGCCCTTCCGGGGGTGCTGGCTGCTGATAAAGCATGAATGATGAAACGAAAAGGGCAGCCGGTACGAGTTGCCATAGTATTAACATAAGAACAAACATTTCCACCACCATGCCATATCATCGAACAGTACAGTTTAATAGCCGGCGCTAAGGTAATTATGGCGTAATCGCACACAGTTGCTTTTGCATCGGCTGTCAAGCTTGGTTCCGTGTCGCATACGGTGATCGTTGCTTTGATGATTACGATTCTAGGGTCTGATATACTTAACGCAGGCGACACGCGTGTCGAGCTATGATTATGCGGCGAATACTATGTCTGATAAAGAATTTCGTCGTTGACTGAACAAAAGAATGACTTAGCGGTCGAGAATGCTCGTCTGACAGCACTTCAGTCGGTGAAGGGGAGCAGTGTTGCGCAAGCAATGACGTCGCCAACTGATACACAATATGTGAGCAACAAGCAAGTATGAATATGGGTAGTCGAGGTGATGCGCGGATTGCGCGTTGGGTATTTTGACGCTTATAGCGCTGCTGTGTAGTGGTAGCGCAGCTTTTCGTGTGCAAGTACTGCAGCATAGCTATTACGTCCAGCTGGCGGATAAAAGAGCATATCAAAAAGTTTACGCTGCCGCGCGGCGCGTGGGGAAATCTACGCGATGGACGGCGATACGCCGACGAAACTCGTGATGAATACGACGGCGTATACGGTTTGCTGATCCAACACTCGTCGTAGACAAGCAGAAAAGCAATTGATGTGATGAACCGTGTGGCGGGCGGTAAAAGCGCAAAGATTTTCGTCAATACTTAGATGCAAAGCATACGCGCTACCAAGTGATCGCGACGAAAGTTAGCCGTATACAGGCGCAGAAAATCAAAGACGAGAAGCTTGCCGGTGTCGGATTTGATGCATCAACGCAGCCGCGTTTATCCGGAAGGAGCGCTTGCGAGCCAGGTGCTTGGCTTCGTGAATAGTGAAGGGAAGGGAAGTACGGTTTGAACAAGCAAACGACGAGATACTCGCTGGTAAAGACGGCGAGCTAAAAACTGTGACCGATGTACGCGATGTACCGTTAACTCGTGACCGACAAGAATATCAAAAACCAGCTGTGAATGGCAAAAATATGGTGCTGACAATTGATCGCAATGTGCAATCAAAAGTTGAAGAAGCCTCGTGGCGGGTGTAAAGCGAAGCGGTGCGACGCGAGCGAGTGCACTGTGATGGATCCGCGAACAGGTAAAGTGCTCGCGATGGCGAATGTGCCGACGTACGACCCGTCTAATCTAAATGTGAAGGACGTGGCGGTCTTTAATAACAGTACAATTTCAAATCCATATGAGCCTGGTTCTGATATCAAGACTTTTACGGTTGCGACAGGTATTGACCGCGGCGTGATTACACCTGATAGCACATACGATAACACCGGTAAGATTAAGGTTGAAGACATTACTATTAATAACGCAACAAAGAACGCGGTAGTGACAGGAACTATCACGATGCAAACAGCGCTGAACTGGTCGCTTAACACCGGCATGGTGACGATCGCGCAGCGTTTAGGCAATGGCGCATATATTACGCGTGCTGCGCGCAATACGATTATGAATATTTTCATGACAAATTTAAGCTGGGCGAACTGACCGGTATTGAGCTTGCGAATGAAGCGAAAGGCACGATTATCTCACCGCTGCAGCAAGAGGGCAATGCGGTACGTTATAGCAACATGGTATTCGGGCAAGGTATGGATGCGACGATGCTGCAAGTAGCAAGCGGCTTTTTGCGCAGTGGTAAACGGCGGAACGTATTTCGCGCCGACGATTATTAACGGTACAATTAACGACGATGGCGCTTTTACGCCAGCAGGCGTAAAGACGCAAACGCGCGTCATCACTGAAGCAACGTCAACGACGGTGCGCGAGAATGGTTCACCAATCACATTATGCAACGTACAATCCAAAAGACGGTTCGGATCGCTATCTTGTGGGCGGCAAGACTGGCACGTCTGAAACGATTGTGAATGGTAAGTATGCCAGCGATCAGACGATTGGAACATATTTGGGCTACGGCGGCGAAAAAGGGCAGATTCCGCGTTACGTTATTATGGTTGAAATCGCTGCTGACGGCAAAGACATGGGCGGCGGCAGCGATGCGAAGCCGATTTTTAACGATATCTCAAATTGGATGCTTCGCTATTTAATGCTAACGCCACAGGGCTAGACGGGGTATACTGGATAGCATGACAATCGTAAATTTCTCAAACGAATTGAACCAAACCTGCGTTAAGCGTGGCAGCGTTTTTATTGGCGATGATGTTAACGCCGGTTTATACGCATTTTGCATATAAGTATAAGTTTTGGAAAACGCAGCGCAGCGCAGCGGTAACAGGGGAGAAGTTAAAGATTTTTAATAAACTGCACAAAGAGAAGATTGCGCGGCATGTTCCGGACAATGGCAGGGTACTATCGCAGTGGCAGCGATTACAGCGATTACATTAGCGTGCAACCTTGACCGCACAGACCTGGTTGCCGCTCGCGGTATTACTCGGCGGAGCATTTGTCGGGTTGATCGACGATGTGCTCAATGTGTTTGGCTCAAATCGTGCGATGCCGGCTGCGCAGCTGGGCGAAAGTTTGCGATGGTTACTGCAATGAGCATTGTGCTCGGTTGGTTCTTCTCATACGAAGCTTGGCTACTACGATCCATATACCGTATCTTGGCGAGTGGCAAGTCGGCGCGTGGATTATTTTTCTTTTTCGTATTGGCGGTGGTGTCGACGGGTAATGCGGTGAATATCAGCGACGGACTTGATGGACTGGCGGGCGGGTTGTTGGTGATGTCTTTTTCAGCGTTTGGTGTAATTGCGCTACTGCAGGGGCATATTAAGCTAGCGGGATTCTGCTTTACGGTAGTAGGCGCATTACTGAGCTCAACCGTGGTAATATTTACCCGGCGCGATTTTTCATGGGCGATGTTGGCAGCTTTGCATTTGGGACAAAGCTTAGGTGTTGTTGCGATGATGACGAATATGTTGTTCTTGCTGCCGATTATCGGGGTTTTGTTTGTTGTTGAGGCTGGTTCAAGTTTACTACAAATCATCAGCAAGAAACTATTTCATCGTAAGATATTCATCTCAGCGCCGATTCATCATCACCTAGAAGCGACAGGGCTGGCGGAAGTAAAAGTTACGATGCGCTTTTTGGGTAATCGCTGGCGTGCAGCATTCTATTGGCATGTTGATGGCGCTGAGCGGGGGCATATTACCTCGTGAAAGGTTTAGCTTCATCACGTCGAGAAACGGCTCGTGTTCTGTAAATAGCTCGAGCAGCGGCGGCATCGTCCCGATTACATGATCATCAGTGTATGGGCGTGCTGATGCTCATTGGTTTGGTTGTGATGTATGCGATATCGTGCAGCGCGCTAATGTAATGAATGCGGCATATAACGGCTCGTATTCGGCGACTATTTTGCATTTAAACAATTCGTTAGTTTACTCTCGCGCTTGGCGTGTTCGTCGCATTGGCGCTTGTGCCGTTCTCGGCGCTAAAAAATCAGCAACAAAAATTATGGCTGCAGCGATTATTGCGTCCGCATTGCTGTTTTTGGTGGGAAATGTTGCACATATATCGATACGTTTGCACAGGCGACGTTAGGTGCGTATCGTTGGTTTAATCTTGGCAGTTTCGGCGGATTCCAGCCGTCTGAATTAATGAAGTTTGCTGTTGTTATATTCATGGCAGTGTTTTTGAGCAGTCGTTATCAGCAGGGTAAAATTGACGACTTAAAAAGAAACGGTTTATCCGATGGCAGGAGCCTGGCTTTATTAGTTGCTTATCGTTGTTGTCATTCAGAAAGACATGGAGTACGGGTGTGTCAATCGCAGCAGCGCTAGTCCATGTTTATTGTCAGTACGATGAACTGGAAGATTTTGGCAAAATTGCAGGTGTTGGTGTTATTCTAGGACTTTACTGGTTGTGTTATCGCCGCACCGCATGGAGCGCATTAGTACGTTTTAGTTCTGGCAACGACGTTGCTGTAGCGGACGAGCGTGATAATAATTACTATTAAAAACGCACTGAGTAGCATTAGGGACGGGCGGTTTATTTTGGGCGCGGATTGGTAAAAGTATTCAAGCGACTGGATATTTACGCGAGGCGGTAAATGACCAATTTTTGCAATCATGGGCGAAAATCTTTGGGTTTGCCGGCACGATTGTATCATTGGGCTGTTTGGTATTCTGTTATTCCGCATTTTGCGTATTGCCGATCAGCTTCCGATATGTCTATGCGAATCGCAGCGGCGCGTGTTTGCTAGTTGCTTGCGATGTTGTGATGAATATTGCCAATGATTGGATTGATTCCCCTCACGGGCATTACATTGCCGCTACTCAGTTTCGGTGGAACGAGCATGATATGAGCGGCGCGTTAGGTGTCGTATTTCAAGTCTCGCGGTATACTAACTCGCATGTCGTTACTATGAAGGAGGATGCTCGTGCGGATTTTTGGCAGCAGGCGGCGGGTCGGGCGGACACGTTACGCCGGTCGTCGCAGTATTGCGTGAGTGCGAAAATGAGACCAAACATAGAGATTCGGTTCTGGGTTGATTATGCATTTTGAAAAACAAGCGCGTACTGTCGCGGGCGGGTACGATGATTCAATTCGTGTCGACTGATGTGAGCGGTAAACTGCGCCGGTATCATCATTTGAAATGGTGGCATCAGTTGATGAGATTTTCGTACGATTACGCTGCCTAATATTATTGATGCGGTTAAAGGTAGGTATTGGGTTTTATACAATGCTTGTGCAAGCTGAGTTGCGTGGCGCCCGGATGTCGTTTTTGCGAAAAGGCGGGTATGCGCATGTTTGCCGGTCGGTTTGGCAGCGCATGTACTGCGGATTCCGCTTGTTATTCACGATTCTGACGCGCACCCCGGCTTGACGAATCGCGTTTTAGCGCGCTGCGATGCACTGGTACAGCGCGCCGCTGAAATTTTATCGCATCCGCGCGGAAATATCGCAGCATGTAGGTGTGCCAATTATGGAAGATTTTGTACCAGTATGGTGACGGGCGGCGGCGGAAAACAAAGCAAAGTTTGGATTTGATCCAAGGCGACCGCTTATCGTTGTGACGGGCGGCGGCCTTGGTGCGCAGCGCAATTAACGACGCTGTCGTTGCAACGTTGCCACAGCTCGTCAAACGAGTCGAATATTATTCTTATCACCGGCGCGCAGCAATATAGCAATATTCGCGCACGTGTTCCGAACGATACCGATCGGGTGCATATTCGCGATTTTATTGCAGTGCGGCTGGTTGATATGCTTGGTGCGGCAGACATTGTTGTGGCGCGTGCAGAGCTACAACAATTTTGAGCTTGCAGCACTCGCTAAAGCCGATGATTTTGCACCGTAGCTGGCTATCTAACGGCTGGCCATCAGACAAAAATGCGGCATGTACGAGGAAAAAGGTGCGGTGAAAGTAATTGATGAACTTCGCAGCTAGATGATCATCCCGAGATACTGATTCGGATGATTGAGACGTTGCTCGCTGATCGTGCGCAGCAATGGCGCGTATGGGCGCAGCATTTTTGACCTTGCCCGCCCGCAGGCAGCGCGTGATATGGCGGATATGATCATTCGAACCGCCGTCGTGATATAATAAAAGATATATGTTAGGGAGCTCGGAAAAGCCGTGCTGCGTGCGACGCTCGCCGCAGCCAGTGCGTCGGCGTGCGATTGATCGCGACGATTCGGCGCAGCCGCGTGATTTAACGACAGCGGGTCGCTGCTGCTTTTCGGCGTAACCGCACGTTGACTGGCGATCTTCTTTCCGAAAATCGCAGCTCAAAGCGAACGCCACGCCGATCTTAAGTCGCCGCGTGCGTGCATACGTTACGCTACTACCATCGTCGTAAGCTCGTATTACGATTGTTTGTACTGTGCGGTGAGTTGCTGGTCTTATATGGGTACTCTATCAATCAGTTGTTAGTGCCAAAGGTAACGCTTATTGGCGTTGACTCGCCGTCTGCTGAAAACGACGCAGCGCTATGAAAAAGCAATTCAGGACTACCCGTGGCTCGTCCGTTTGAGCGGCTACGCGCGCTAATAGATATTAAATCCCTTATTGACTACTGCTACAGCATGATTGTCCGGAGATTCAGTCTGTCGAGCCGACAGTCGCTGCTGGGGTTTGGGTGTCAAAATTTTCTATCGTCATGCGGCATCCAGTTGTGTCATGGCAAGCGGGCGCAACACTTGTGTTTGTTGACTCTAGCGGAGCGGCATTTTACCGGAATGTACACGAGTCTCCTGTCGTGCAGGTTATTGACCGTACGGGCGTTCAAGCGACGACAAATAAGGTTCTTGTGGGTAATCGGTTTTAGAGTTTGTCGGTGTTGTTGGGTATTTTTCGATGCAAAAACTATACTGTTTCAAGCGTAATCTTGCCTGAAGGCACAACTCGACAAATAGAGGTAAAACTTGATGGGGTAGGGTATCCGGGTTAGATTGTCGATTGATCGTGCGGCAGCATGCCAGGCTGAAGACGCGGTGCGTGCTATCCAGTATTGCGCTGAACATTCAGTTAACCCAGCATATCTTGATGTGCGGGTGAGTAGGCGAGCATCATAAACTAGAAAAAGGCCACTCTGCGCCAATTGGGAGATGTTCTATTTTTATTCGTTTTTATGTAATCCATGCGAACGAGAGAAAAACTATATAAAAATATAAAATCGTATAAAATCAAATAGGGCAGAAAAACAAAAAGATAGTGGGGAATATTTTTAATAAAAATGCAAATTAGCGCTAACTAGATATTTTTGTGATAACTTATGCGAGAACTATAAGTATATAATTTGTACTGTGAGTGCTACTAGTAGTACTTTAATGAGGAGACTTTCGTATGGTTTTAATTAATTGAGGCCGCCGTTAGGTGTATTAACGCACGTTAGTGATAGATGCAGCAGATAAGTAAAGACAATTTCGAGCAAACTCTACGAAAGATGAGAGTGGTTTTTAAAGTAAATTAGCGCTCACAGTAGATGGATGCTAATTCATATTCTTGTACAGTATTTTAAGTCGTAAAACGGACATTGTGCGACGTTAAGTCTATGTACAAAACATGATGAAATTGCGTCCCTTTTGTTACTTGTTTGGTTGATTCAAAGATTTATTGCCTCACAACTTTTTAGTTATTTTATATTTACCCTGCCTTTTATGTATGTATGAGATTTTGTCTTTATGCACGTATTTGTTTGTATTTTGCCATCTTTATGCTAGTTTTTCTCAAGTTTATTTTTATTAGATTTCATTATGTATATATTTATCGTAACTACTTACATCTACAAAAATCCAAACTCTTTGCGTTTGAGCTTCCTGAGCAAATCGTTAAAATTAAAATTCTACATTTGTTCTAAAGCCTGTTGGTTGCTGGACAAAAATATAGATAGGTAGGGCTAGTCCTTGTCGCTTATCGATTAGCTTTAGCAGAGTCTCGCTTACTCATGCGATAAGGTTATACATCACAAAGACCAGATCTCTAAATAACACTCCAAATTACTATAAGCATAAGTTAGATGTTAGAGCTATCAATTTAGGTGTACTCTGGTTTTCAATGCGGCGCTGTATTTTTCAGTATCTTCAGCTGCTGGAAAATCCTCTGGGTTCATACCTTGCTGATTGCGAATAGTCGTTCTAACTGCGTCATTATATCGTTATTGTCATGAAGCACAGCGTTATACGATGATATCCGTAGTTTCTCTATATTAGCTGCCGTCATCTCGTTCGCTCAATGTTTTACCTGCTAGCACAACGTTGTGGGCTTTGTTAGCCCAAGGGTTTGTTTCCAGTGTTTAGCTTCTCTTTCATCTGCTTATTGGTTTTGCCTGCAAAGAAGATTTGTCGCCATCGCTTTTTATTCTAGCTAACCCTCTCAGGCTAATACCTGCTTCTATAACGCTGGAGGATAATCTCTTGTCCGACTCAGAAAATTCACGCCGACGAGCAAGTCTATCTATATCCTGTCGGTACTTCTCGACATTTCTTGCTTGCGTGTTTGTGTTGCAAAATAATTCTGAGCCTCCGCAACTCTAGGTTTTTGGTTGGGTTACCGTTTTGAGCGATAAGATAGCACGCAAAGTCTTGTCAGTCTAATGTCACCAATAGCTATTGCTGTTACGTAGCCTATCGAAACCATTTTCCCACATCGGGAAAAATGGTTTTCCCTACAGATACACCTAGTTGTATGGAGTGCAATCTTAGCGCGCTCAACCACCTTTCTGGAAAGATCCCATTTTCGCGTATTCGAGAACCCTTGGAGCTCTCAGCATACCAGAAACTCACCTTGCTTACTTCATATGATAGACTCGAAAAATACTATCACTGTTTGATTTTTAACTCGCTTGTCATATCTTTTTATTATACCAAAAAGCTCATCGTGATTATTATAACACTACTGTAAACAGATTGGCGAAATTCGCTCAACTTCTGAGTTTCGTCCATTCAATAACATGCTCTGTAAAACAGAGACACCGCTCACCTGGGTATGTGGCGTTTCAGTACCATTCAATATAACACTACTGTAAAACTAGATATGAACAATAAACCAAACATCGAGTTTTCAGTACCATTCAATATAACACTACTGTAAAACACTAGCTGTGCTGTACACTCGTTAAAAGCGTTTCAGTACCATTCAATATAACACTGCAACGAGCCTGACGACCAATATAGACCTGAAAAAGTTTCGGTACCATTTCAATATAACACTACTGTAAAACGGAGAGGGTAATCGTCGAGATCACTCTATTGCGGGTTTTCAGTACCATTCAATATAACACTACTGTAAAACTTTAGTTCAGTTAAACCCATTACAATTATAACAGTTTCAGTACCATTCAATATAACACTACTGTAAAACTCGTTGTTATCTATTATACCTCGCCCCAGTTTCAATTCATTCAATATAACACTACTGTAAAACACTTGGCAGATGCAATCAGATATCGACGGTTTCAGTACCATTCAATATAACACTACTGTAAAAACTATTCACAAGAGAAATCCGAAATGCTTAGGTTTTCAGTACCATTCAATATACACTACTGTAAAACGACTTGAAACGTTTGTACGTCCTGAGTGGGTTTCAGTACCATTCAATATAACACTACTGTAAAACTGGGTAGCCGCTCCATCAGCATCTTCTGGTGTTTCAGTACCATTCAATATAACACTACTGTAAAACGACCGCGTAGCAAGAATGATACGAAAGGATGTTTCAGTACCATTCAATATAACACTACTGTAAAACGTATAGTTTCGAAAGCGTCTGAGCTAATACCGACGGTTTCAGTACCATTCAATATAACACTACTGTAAAACGGCTAGTTAACATACTATTCTCCCTGCTCTGTTTCAGTACCATTCAATATAACACTACTGTAAAACCGCCCTCGCGCGATCTCTTGCGCATTGCAGGTTTCAGTACCATTCAATATAACACTACTGTAAAACTTAAATTCTGCATAACCTTAACGAAACCACGTTTCAGTACCATTCAATATAACACTACTGTAAAACCTCAATTGTAGAAGTCTTTACAGGGGGTGAACGTGGTACGCTTACTCCTGTTGTTGTGCGTGGTGCCAAAATCGCACAAATCGTCATCAATAGCGAGAATATTCTCCTCGTTTAACTTATCTTTACAGTTTTCTCAATAAAAAGTACTGAAAAGTGATTGTTTTCTAGATATTGTAAAAGAGCTTGCAACTCGCCATGTGACAATAATTGGCGCTGGTTTATCAAAATAACTAAACGTTTTGATAATAATTGCTGCGCTGAATCTATAATACCATAAAGTTTATCAAGATAGTTATTCCTGTGTTGGCTTCTAGTCCCACGTGTGCCATTTTCAAGAGGTCATTGATGGATATTTCTGTTTGATAGTTCAGATTTTGCGAAATCCAGTATTTATGGCATCGAGGATATCCAAAATACCCGTCTCTATTTGTGCTAATTTTTACTGCGTCGATGTCGCTGTTGTCTTGAATATTTTTGTAGAAGTAGCCGTGATGGTTCGATTGGCTAGATCATGAATATATATCGGTGACAATCAGAATATCTTTTTGCAAAATTCAGAGGGTCGTGGTTGCTATCGTAAATAACGGTACGATTGTTCCCTTCCTTCTTAGTGTATGCGTCAAGAATGTCTTCAACAACTCTCCTGAAGAACAAGTCATTGCAGATTACTAAGGTTGCGATACCACCATCGCTTGGTATGAATAGTGTATTATCGAATCCTGAAATGCTAATATTCATAAAACCACTGTCCTATCGGTACTTTGAATCGATAACTCCTCATACTCCCCTGCTAAATATTCCATTGAGGCGAATTGCCGCTCAGTTTATCGTCAGTAGCTGGACGACACCGTTATCGGGTATAATTTTCCTTAGCCTGTCATAGGTTAATTTTTTCGTTCGTGGAATTAAGGACTCAGTTTACTATAGACTGATTGTTGCATCATGACAAACCCTTCTTGGGTGAGTTGCTTGCAGAATGTCGCATATATTTTTGCGTTCACGAGCACTCACCATTGTCGAAAGTCAAAAATAATATCATTCTCATATATCGTACCTCATACTTATATTAGTTCGTATTCGGGCAGGTCTTTTGTCAGCCACCCTCTTCCATTGCTCTAAAAACAACTTTACATCTGCTGATCGCGTTTGATAGGAACTGCTCTTTACTAAGAATAATGACTTTGTGGTTGAGAATATCAATGAGGCGACTCTTGAAGAAGTCGTCAAACGCAAAACTGCGGCACTTTATACACCTCACGGTCAACAACAGGGACGAAACAGCTCCATGAGATCGCAGGTGAGGTTAAAAGGATTGTATTCATTACAGTGGTTAACGCCCATAGTGGTTGAGTAACCGGTCACAGTAATTTCCCTGTTGAAAGCTGAAAGGAGAATTGCATAACCATAGTTAAGCTGCGTTTTTATGTCGCTGGAGCTGTCGCGTGAAAAATTGCAGACCAAAACAGTTCTTTTGAAGTATGGTTTCGCAGCATGAGCTTCGCGATTGCTAGTATCTCCGGGCACACCGATGCGGCGAAATTCATGAGCATTTCGCAGGAGGTCTGATTGGCGGTCTCTCTATAGACTACCTGAGCTTGCTTGATGATTTTTGAGCAACGATTCTCTGCCAGACTTTATCTTTTGGTAGCCTGAGGCTATTGGCTTTGGCGGCACTTTTGCTGCTGGCATTATGTGCACCATAATACGGTATTATCTCGCTATAGGGTTGCGCTGATGATCACAGAAGATTATTATTTGCCTAGCGAGCTAGCTCACAAAGCAGGTAAGCAGTGATGTTAACGGCGGTATTTTTCGATAATTAACGTACCAATTTCACTAATGTGGAGAGCTCTTTCTTTGCCGTCGCTGATGATGAGCATATAGTCATTTTTATAGCTCAGTTTGCAACGATTTCTTGACGATGACAGTTCGCCAAGACATGCCTTATATTGATCCTGCCCCTAACGACTTTCCGTCTAATTTTCGGCGATGCAATCCAGTGATAGATTCGTAAACGAAAGTAAGCTTGGTTGGGTCGAGATTTTTGCCTCATCATTCTACCAAAATCACTTGGTAGTTGAAGTTTTGGAAAGTTCTTTTTCATATCTACGCGCCCCTGATCCAGCGTGTGTAGCCATTAAGACTAACCTTATGACTTTAATCTTATCCTCTACAGACATTGCTTGGTAATTACTATTGGCAGCCTTTGCTTTTTCGACGGCGTACGCAAATTGTTGGTACTGGCGCTTAACTTATCGGTGTAAACTTCCAGAACCTCTCTATTCCGCTAATAACTTTATCTCTTTTTCGATTTGTTTGCGCGCTTATTGCGTAGATTATTGTCTTTCTCGGCTTGTTCCTCTGAAATTGTGATACGCGGAATTCCTGTCTTAAGGCTATCGCTACAGGCGTATTCGATATCATAAGGTAGCCAAACTGCTTGGCATTGGTAACTTCGCTGCCAACGATGAATTGTTCGTTGCCTTCTGATATTCAATCTTTGATTGATTGGTACTTTTAGAAAGAAGTACCGTAGCTTTTGCTCGTAATTATTGCCGATATATCTCATTGGATTGAGTCTGGACCTCAGTCTTTTCTAGTGTATAAATCTGCGCTGGGATACTGACGATTTCACGACCGACACGTCCTTATTTCTGTACCTGTTTGAGATAATTTATTGCCGCGAAATAGGGCCGCTCTCCCGAATACCCGCCATATTTACCGACTGGCAAAGTTTCAGTTTTTCAAGGCGATCATTGTTTTGCCACAGAACTCTGCCGTAAATCGTTTGGTCGTAAAATTGACCACCGCCAATTTTGGTCGAGGATTAAACAGTCATTATATCGCATCGTCCGATCAACAACATCTTGCGTACGTTTTGCTCTGCCAGATAATTTCACCAGTCTCCCTGTGTTGGCACCGTCATCATTGAGGATAGCATACTACCGCGCGATCTGCACTCAGTTTGTTTTTAGATTTGAACTTCATATATTCGCTCAAACAACAAGCCGATCCAATCTCAGGACAACGAACCTTATACTACTGAGCTAGAACTGGCAGCCAACAAGCATCTGGCATGGTATGTAGGCATTGACTTCTGGCGGCATTTCCGCAAGCCGCGAAATGCGGCGAGCTCAGAGCCCGCCAGCCGCGGATAGTAAACACTTCTAAGCGATGACATCTGTGGTATTTTCGGTCAGCATTCCAAGCGAGTGCTTAGTGGATTTGCCGCGTCTCAACAAGCCGGACGATTGACAAACCCAGCAACGCGCCCTTCAGACAGCTGCTTTTGGCCTCAAGCTAGACGCTGAAATTTGATCTGTGACACGAGTTTAGCATTTTAGAGATATCCAAATTGGGCGCATATGGTTTTGGTATCGGTGAGATAGGATAATCACAAGTTTTCGCTGATTTTCTTTGGTACGGCACAACACAGCATTGCCTCAGCGAATCGTCTTTGTTAGTGACCGCGGCAAGATGTGGTCGATCTCACTGTCTCGGAGGCCGTCAATATCAAGCTGTCATTGCCTGTATAGCGCATTTGCCATTCTGCAAGAAACTATAGGTAATATTTTTCCGATCGTTTATCTTAATCAGCTAATTGCGATTTTTATATCAGATTTAGTATGATTCGCTGCAAAGTTCCTTTACATCTGTTGGCTATATCTGCTTTTGTTCTGACCTTTTCATCTCTCACTGCGCTCATCTCGATACTAACTCAATTTTGCCTGTAGCCAATTGTATCGACAATCTCGTCATTAATCCTAACGCTTCGCCACAAAGCGCTTTCTTGATCTGGGCGATCCGGCGAGTTTTTAATGTCGTCGTAGGCCATGCTCTGTGCGCTGGTCTGCCGATAAGATGTCGCTCACAATCTTTTTGAACTCGTATCGATTGCTTTGGATGATCTGCATAGTTATCTTTTAGAGCTACGCATCGTCTCTATGACGGTCAGCTTCGCCGTAAGGCGTGCGCAGCATGCCGTCAAGGAGTTTGCGAGATAGCCGTCCCCAGCCACTATAATTTAGCTTAAAAATAGTACGTAGTTGATTTTCATTAAATATGTCGCTATGCTTTTTGTAGCTTCTAGCTAGAATCTTTTTATCTTCAAAGAGAGTAATCCATTTAATAATCTTTCGATTGCCTGCTTTGGTGTAACTGAGACGCCAACTTTTGCATGAAGTCGATATAGATTTCCGCGACGAAGCAAAATGATTTCTTTCAGTGGTTCCAAAACAATGAGAGTCGGTGTTGTATATTTGATTATCGTAGAGATATTTAATAAACTTTTGTAAGTAACTGAAAGCTCTTTTGTGAATAACTCGTCAAATTAGCGGGTTCTGAATGTCAGACTTAATCTTCGCTGACGGTCACACTTCTTCAGCTCGTTCCGAACTTCATATTCTTGATAAAGCAGCGAATTTTAGGGAGGACTTTCGTCTGGTAAATACGTACAATGGTTGGCATTCGGTTGATGAACTGTCGGCAGCAGTTTATCGTCATCATCTCGTCGAAGTTCCAGGACAAATCACGCCATCTCTTTTGACCCATCAAAATCACCACCAGTTTTGAGCATCTGATATAGTACGGTAATTTGAATGTGAATATACGAAATGATTTTATCGCGATTTTCGAGCTAAGAACGGGTAATATCGTGCTTGTGTTGTCGATGACTCTTTCAAGCTCATATTGGTGGATTTGATGCGGAATGGCGCTGTCATCACGGATGCGTTGTTTCGGCCAAGAACTCGCCTAGCCGGCACGTTTTTCGAAGTGTTGGTATCGCGGGTCATCTCTATGACATTATTCAGGGATATTCTCGATGTCTTTATATAAAGCGTTATTTTATTGTTATTTTTCGATAGATACTTTTATGAGTATTATATAGCCCAAAGCTTGATTTTTACCATGAAAGAATGATTTATAGTCATTTTCGCTTTAGGAACCTCGGAATAATCGACCGAGATCAGATACTCTAGGGGTAATCATCGTATTTTTCAAACCATACGTCGGATAGACAGCCATCTTTTTCTGATGAATTGACTGAAAACGGTTCCATTGATGAGACTGATTCTAAAGCCTCTACGATTTCAGTAGCGATTGTCACCGATTGCAGCCGCAATTTCATCGCGTTGTCCTCGTAATTTTTATTCGAGAACTCCCTTTTGCTTTCTGAGAGAGTCATCCTCGAATAGCTTATTGGCGTTCATTTTAGACCGATAGTGCACCGACAGCTTTCGCCGATTACCTCTTGTTGTCAGAAGATGGCTGAGTGAGATTGACGATGTCTGATTTTCTGGCACTACGTGATAGGGAGCGGTCAAGCAAAATTGCCTTAATTCTCAATTATAGAGTCGTCCGGCGCCGATAAATTCCACGAAGGCTTTGCAGGCTTTTGGTTATCAAACGAAGAGATTACATTATCGACTCCAATCTTCGGATTAGAAAGCTTACGCGGTACTTGATAAGGTGATGAAGTGCTAGGTAGACTAGTCGAATATCTTGTTTTTGGAGTCGTGAAACAGGTTGCTTCGCAAATGATAAATCGTTGGGTATTTTTCTCGGTAAGATTTGGTGCAAAAGAGCGGTTTATGAATAGAATGTTGGCGTCTCAATCTAGCGTAGAATTTTTATCGCCAACATGGAGCATTGATTCGATAAGCGAGGTAGAAATGTGGATCGACTCTTTGTGCATCTCATTGTCAAATATTTGTTGAGTAACGTAATACGCCGTTTTTCGCTTCAGCAAAGCCGCCGGCGCGATGAGCGAAATGACCGTCGAGTGGGCATGCTTTTGCGCCTCATCAAACAAATGGGCACCCCATGTTTTGGTGCTTGTATTTGCGTAGATCAAAACCTCTATTTATAACCGCTCAGCCGACGCTGTTTGTGCCAATATCTAATCCAATAGAATACGGTTGTTTCATCGTAAGTCCCCTTTAATTATTTTTAGTATATCGCTATTTTTGGGGTTTATAATATTGTTTTAATTGGCTATACTTCTACTGTAATGTTTCGGTACCAATATAACACCACAGGTTAAAATAAAGCATTAGCTAAGATGTTTCTGTAAAGATTCAGGGCGTAGTGTCTTTTGTTTGTTATCTTTTTCTTTTCAAAATCTTTTTATATAGCACTGAAAACCCCTGCCCTCGCTCTGCGGCTGAGATAGCCGTTTCCGCCAAGTGAAGTTCTGTAGCTGGCATTTTCTGGGGCGCTAGTGTTTGTAATTGCGTTGCGCCGCAATGCTGTTTCAGCTCTCGACTATTGTGGTAATCGCGTACCAACTTACTTCGTTTTCATGGCGGTATTTTCTCGTGTACGACGATTAGTCTCCAAATCGTCATATTTAGGACTCGCTCAGAGTCCCGCCATAGATGAACGCGAACTGCATTTGATGGCATTGCTGCTTTCACTCATGACTAACAGTGCAGCGGCGCACTCACCCCAAGTATAAATTCGCCGCTATGTTAGGTCGGTAGCGTCGTTTCAGGAAAGCATCCGCACTGCTAGCACGTCTGAAATGGAAGCAGATGCTGGGCTTGCATAATAGATCGATAATCTCGCCGACGTGAGCGTCGTAGATGCAGCGTGGCGGCTATTTCCACGGTAGAGGCATAGCAATAGCTGATTACGAATTGGGCGTAGCTGCCGCTGGAGTTTTGCGCCGCGGTCATGCGCGTTGCGGCTGATGTGGTGGCAGCGTCGCTATTGTCGACTCGCGCTTTCGCCGGACGGTGGGTTTTGCTGGAGTGGTGTTCGCAGCGCTTGCAACCGCCTTCTTTGCTGGACGGCTCGGCGCGTCCATGGTCAATCTGTAATACGCGACTCAATGGTTGGCATGATAGCGCCTCGAAACGTTCACCCCTGCTGGCTGCTGGCTACGCTGCGCTTGCTGGCGGCGGCGCGATCGGCGCGCGCTGTTCGGGTGTCCCGGCGGCGTAGGCTGCACCGCGCTTGACGGTGATTTTCGCGGCATGCCGATTTTACGGGTCAATTTCGATCGCTGGCGCGAATAATGCCTCGCGCGTCCACTGATGATCGCCTGCATTATCGTCTTGGGTAGGTTGGTAGATTTAAACGTTTTTGCGCCAAATGCTGTGCCTCGCCGCTAATTACCATATTAATGATGAAATCGTGCACGTATTTGCAGGAGATCGTTTGGCCCAAATTGCGGCTCAAATGTTTCACTGCAGGAGGATCGGGCTACCGTCGGCGGAGACGCGAATGAAATCATTGTACCGACGTTGCCGAAGACGGCGTCGCGCACCGTGTCTTGCATTTGGCTGATATACCGATTCGCAACAGTAAGATTGAGACCGTATTTGCGCGCTTCCGACAAAATCGTTGCAAAAGTTATCAGTGGCAAAATTCCGAACCGTCGACGGCATAAGCAGAACGGCGGCGATCGCTAACATCGGGAATGTCGCTGCGGCTCAGTAGCGGCGAGCTGAATTTTGTGACGATGAATGAACGCAAGATGCCGGCGCGTTCTTCGCCGGGGATTAAACTTTACGTGTTATGATGAGGATTTCACCTCGTCCATGATTTGGCGGATGTTAAACGTTGACTTTCGGCTGACCAATAATATTACGAATGATTGGGTTTACGGTAAAGGCGCCGGACTTTGTTGAGTACTGGCGCAATTAGCTTCTGCTTGAACTCATCCGTCCAGCTGGCAAATTCTAACATTCCAAAATTGCAATACGACAGTATCTTGCAGCACCGCGTTTCTTTGCGGAATTTTTATCGGTGAGCATGCGCGCAATACGTCGAGCATTGTAGTCTCTGGACGGTCAAGGAGCGCGAGGATTGCGTAGGAAAAATATATTCGGCAAGTATTCCCACTTTCGCCAAAACATGCGCTTCAATACGCCAATGACTTGAACTTATATTATCTTTTTGCTCAGGTTTGTTACTCAAGCGGGTTGAAACCGAGCGGAAATTGTGTATCGGCTGGATTGAAATAGACAATGTCTTTTAGTCGCGAACCTGGGATAAAGCGCATATTGTTAATTGCGAAATCGCCGTGCGGGTCAATAATCGCACAGCCCTGTCTGTGGAAAATCATCGCTGAGCGCAACACTCAAGTAATCCTGATTTTGCCCCGTTTGATCCGATGATGTAGACGTGGCGCGAGCGTCATAGCGCAGCATGCCAAACTGGTGGTTGATGCCGCGAAATTGGTCATGCCAAATGCTGAAATATTTTCGTCTTGCGCTGATCGCCAGTGAGGACTGGCAGTTTTTGCGGGCGGTCCGGCAGTCTTGGTGCCTGCCCAGACGATGTTTGGTGTCCGACGCTGGTAGGCGGTAAGTGAAACACGCTGCGACTTCTTCAATATTCACCGATAGCCGCATCGGCAAACAGGCGTTTTGTATTTGGCGAGCGCTTTTAGCGAAGCTGTCATTTGTCATCTTGAAAACCGTTAAGGCTTCGGTTGAATTAAACCCGCCAATGTGCCGGACAATCCCCTGCATGCGCAAAACGTGCGTCGCTAACGCTTTCTCCCAAATAGGCAACGCGGATTTTTACCTGATAACCGAGTTTTGTCTGCTTTTTCAGCTTCGGCGATACGTGTCTATCGCGCTCGATAACTTCTTTTCGCCGCGCCAGTTCCCTGCTCTGGCGGCGCCTACATAGCGCTTCAAACAAGCTGGCAAACCCATCGTCCACCGCCGCCTTGTCCGGAACAAGTTGAAACCGCCCTGTTTTGATTGACGTAATCCAACTGTCTCGCCGCTTTATGCCAGTCGTCGCGCACTGGGCGTACGAGCATTTGAATCCAGTATTTCCTCGTCTGTGTCTTCAAGCTTGGCGAGCGTGCCGGTAATACCGGCGAGCGGGTCGACTTCAAAAGCTCTGAACGTTTTAATCGGCAGAAACTCGATCGGTCTAGCGATAATTCCGACGTAGACGACGGTGGTGGCGTTCGTGTGACGTAATCTTTTCGGCAGTGAATTTGTACCTGTGGATACTGCGCATAGATTTAGTCCTTCAACGAAGCTCGAAGTGCTGGCGTCCAGACGTAGAATTGAATGCGTCCGCCGACCGAGGCAATTCAGCTGGAGGTGCCTTGGTACCCGCCATTCGCCCTGAGTTGCGCGCGCATCGCGCAAGATACATGCTAAGCTCGCAAACATTTGTTCGGCGGCGAGCTCGACTTGTCGTTTGTTTTTGGAATCAAGCATCAATAGAACGCTTTTCAATATTCTTTCACGGCGTCAATGCTGCGGTAGTTGCGCCAGGTCATATACCCTAAAAACGAGTACAATTGGCATCCAAAACGTACCATTGCATGAGAAAGCTGACGACTGATCAAAAACGAATGACATGATCTCTTATATTATATCATAATCTCGAGCAACGAAGCGCTCTGCGCCCTCTGTTTTATCTGGATCGCTCGGGTGAGATTAGCGACGCAGCCTCGTCACGATGGTTAACGTCGAAGAAACCAGGTCATTCTGATTCCTTTTAATTTTCGTGCGTGCAGCGTCAGGCGAGGGCGTACGCTGCTGTTTAGCGACGCGTTTTGAATTCTGGTTTGCTCTGCAGGTTGAGGAGGATTGTCGTTTCTGACGCGGCGGCTCTTAGTACGCGCCTGACGATTTCGTCGCGGTGCAACGGCTCGCCGGCGTCTTTTGAGCACGTTTGCGATAATTTCCGACACCGTGCGCGCGCGAGTAGCCCCATTCCCGCAACGCGTAAATGCTGCGCCGTGATGAGCACGAAGCGCTTGTCCTTGATGAGCTCTGCTGTGAATCGCCTGCGTGGTAACATTCTTGCGCTTGAAATCGCTTTGTTTTAACTCGCTTTAGCAATTTCCGAGAAAATGCAACGGTTTGCCATTACCTACGAGGATAACGTAGATTTTGTCGCGGATATTTTTGGATTGACGGTTGGCCATTTCGTGAGTCCCCAAACGTCTTTTTAAGCCAGCGAGTTGTTTTGATAGGCTTTCGCGAGAGCGCGGACTTTGCGCTGGCTTTCGTCAGAGCATGCATGGAGCGTTTCTAATGTCGATAGGTTCGCCGTGTTTTTGATCGTCTTAACGATGGTATCAATGTTGCTGCGATTTTCTTTTCGTCGCCGCTGGCGATGCCAATACCCTGATAATAGTTGTCGGTTTCGCTGATGGTTGTGAGGCGTGGCGAGAGTTCGGCACATAAATGCGATGTGCGTGCGGATGGCTGCTGCTTTTTCCGGGCGATAAGTCGTTCGGCGATGTCGCTGACGCGCCCATGCGACCGTTCTCCGACGTCGCGGATGATGAGGCGTCTCAATGGGTGCGGACAGCTGGAATATTGCCCTCTTCTGTCGCGCGATTTTTAGGCGAATAATAATCGCTTTCTCAAGCTGACGCACGCGTTCGCGAGTGATACCGAGGAGTTCGCCGATTTGCTCAAGCGTTTCTTTGCGGTCGAATAAACCAAAACGGCGCGTCATAATCTCGCGCTCGCGTTCTTGATCGATCGTTTTCAAAAATGTCTTGAATGGCGGTTTTGATTGTCGATGCGGTGTCGGTGCCAGCAACTCGGTCATATAGTATCTTCCAGCCTCCGCCTCACCTCGAGGCTTTTATAGTGTTAGGTTAGTATAAATGATTTATTAATTATAATATATAGTGTTATAAATGTCAAACCTCACGGTTCTATAACATTGTATCACAACATAGACGCTTATGGTAAATGTGGCACTTTTTACCGAAAAAGAATGATAAGGCTAGAAACATGTACCAGTCAAACTACCTCTGTTGAATTGTCTGCGATGTATGCAAAACGACGATAGAGCCACATCATAAATATCATGATGAGTAAAATATAAGCGCTTAGCTACAGTGGTTTTAGGCGCTGAGAACCCAGTAGCGGTGTAGCGAAATTAAAGATAGGCACGGTGCTCGCAGGTATGCGATGAGTACTTTGACGTATCAATATCGGCTGATATGATCAATCGTGGCGGCGGCGTAGACAAGAGCGCCTGCGTGTCGATATCGTCAATGTCGTCAAATACGCTGTCCTCAGGCGTGATCCGCATGCTCGGCGGCGAATTTCACGACGGTTTCGCGGATTTGTGCTCGTGTTAGGTTTGATGCGCCAGTAAATCTACGTGCCGCGTGGATATGCGAATGAAAACGGCTGAGCGGCTGCCTGTACGACGACACGTTCATAGAGTAAGTGCGATTGGTCGGGCGACACGACCTTGTCCTGGCGCCATGCAGGAATAAAATAGCGGCGGCGTGCTGGTGATTTTACGAGTAAAGCGGACTGGCTAGCGGGTTGCAAAGTCGGCTGACCCGAGGTAGTTAAAAGCGTTAGATTGCGTCGGCGCCTCAGCTTGAGCTGGCGCACTAAATCGCTGTGCCGCCACAGGCTTACGACGCCGCGAATCGTCACGGGCGGTTTGGCGGTAGAAAGCGCATAGGTACTCACTGCAGCCGCCGGCACCATCGCCTATTAATATGGCACTACGCGTATTGATGGCATACTGGGACGCAATTGCAGCGAGTGCATTGATGGCGCAGGCGGAAAGTCGTTATTCTGCGTTGGATAGCGATGCCGTGGTGCTAAGCGGTAATTAATCGACGTAACGCAAATCCGGCGCGCACCAAAGCGGCACCGTAGAAAATCGGCGATTGTACTGCGTTTGTCGCCTGCTCCAGCCGCCGCCGTGAACATAACAGCGAGCGGATATGATGCGTGCGGACTGGTCGGTTGATTCTGGCGGCAGATATATATCAATTGTTTGCTCAGCGTCTCCGCTGCAGTATGGTACGTCGTGATGATGCGAGCCAATTTTACCAAGGCGGTACATTGCTGCTAGGAATTGCCAATCTGGGCTTTTTGATTGATAGTGAATATAGCGACGCAATACAGACGGCGAGCAAACAGAGTAAAAGCCAGTGGCGCACTTTGCGGAGAGCGTTGACGAAAATGTCATATTTATGATAATACACTGTTACAATAACAGCGTCAAGACGCGATTTTCGCGGTAACGTGGTGTCTGGGTGTGACGGCTTTTCCGCATTCACGTTCATATGGCTGCGATGCGGTAGAATTATCTTGATTTTGCTCGATGAGGCGCGTGATTTGCTGGCTTTTGCGCTGCGTCGTCCGCGTGCGCGTTTCGGCGGGTGCAGCGGCAAATGCATCTCGCGCTTGTTCTGGCTGTGATTGTTTTTCGGCTCGCTGTCTTCGGATTTTTGGTACTTTTTACCATCAGTGACGTACACTGGAAGCGCCCATTAGCACTTTGACGTCGCCAAAATCGGCGATATGTTTTCAGCTTCAGCCTGCAACTTTGCGGCGTATAGCTCTGCGCGCCTTTGCTTCGGTAATTTCGCGTCATCCTTTTAGGCTGACGTATAGCTTGCCGACTTGAATGTAGTACTCGAAGCGTCCGATATTAGCGCTAATATCCTTGCCCGTCCTCAGTTGTGCCGACAAGCCGCGGTAACTCAAACGCTGAGTGCTTGCTCTAATGTGACGGTGCTGATTTTTGTACCACGCGGCAGTGGCGCGAAGTGCGGTTTCTCGTCGCTATCGGTACCGCTGCCAGCTGGAGCATCGATCCGAAGCGTCCTGAAGCGCGATGATTGGTTTACTCGGTTTTTGGATCGAGTGCCAATGTCGCGCGAATCGCCAACTTTGCTGCGGTCAATCGCGCCTCGATTGCTCAATGCGGGCATGAAACGGTTCGTAAAAGTTATGCAGCATGGCATTGCGCGTTAATTTATTGCTCGCGATGTCATCGAAATCTTTCTCGACGCTAGCGGTAAATCCGTAATCAACGACTGGCTTAAAATGGTCGGTAAGAAAGCTGCCGATAAGCCCGCCCGCCGCGTTGGTACTGAGCTGCCGCGGGTCTGAGCCGGTTTTTCAGTCTGGATGTCGCGTTCAACATTCCCATTGATACGCTGCAGCACGATAACGTCGCGCGGCTTGGCCTTCGATTCGCCGCGTTCAGCGTAACCGCGTGTTTGATCGTAGTTCATAATAGTGGCATAGGTGCTCGGGGCGTCCAATGCCGTTCTTCAAGTTTTTAACGAGCGTACTTCGGTGTAGCGCGCAGGCGGACGAGCAAGACCTGGCGCGCTCCAGTGGAATACTTCGCGCACAAGATCGCCGGCGGTAAATGTCGGTAGATAGCGTCGTCCTTGCCGCCACCGTAGACGCGCAGGAAGCCGTCGAAGACAATGGCGTCCTTTAGCCTCAAAACGAGATCTGTTTGCATTAGCAGCACTGTTGACCGCCTGTTTAGGCATCTGCCTGTTCAATCCGGACTCGTTACCGTCTGTGTTCTCTATCTTGGCAGATGCCATTTTGGCTGGCGAGCGTGCGCCGGCGGATGAGGTCGTAGAGCTTTTTGTCGTAGCTGCTGCTGCTGACCGACCGCGCGTGACATCGGTTGGGCGGATTGCTTCGTGGGCTTCCTAGCGCGGCCGGCGGATTTTCGTTTTGAATGCGGCGTGGCTGTATTCAATACCGCAGAGCCGCTTGATGTGATCGGCGCTAGCGGCAATTGCCTGTTTCTGATAGGTTTACGCTGTCGGTACGCATGTATGTGATGCGCCCCTCTTGATATAATTTCTGCGCACTCGCCATAGTGGCGCGGCTGCTCATACCTAGCTTGGCGTTGGCTTCTTGCTGCAACGTGCTGGTGGTGAATGGCGCGGCAGGGTTGCGGGTTGACGGCGATGTCTTTTATATCGTCAGATGAGTATTTTGCGCTGTTCAGCTGATTCTAGGAAGCGCGCGCATCAGCCTTTCAGTGATCAAACCGCTGCTTTAAGTTCGGCTTTTGACTTCTTGTCCGTCGTAGCAGAATACGGCGGTAACCTTTGAATTGAAGCTACCCGCGAACCGCTCAATTTCATGCTCGCGTTCAACCACAGACGTACAGCTGACTCTGCACGCGTCCAGCGGATTTACCGCCTGGGGACTTTTTGCCAGACGACAGGGCTTAGTTCAAAGCCAACGAGGCGGTCTAAGATTTGTCCCTTGCCTGCTGCGCTTTCGACGAGTTTCTCATCAGTCAATGCGGGTGTTGGATTGCCGCTTCAATTGCAGGTTTGGTGATTTCGAAAGGCAATACGCCGAGTAGTGGCAGGGTCAAGGTTTAAACTTCGCATAAGTGCCAGGCGATCGCCTCTTCGCGGTCTTCATCGGTAGCGAGCCAGACGTTCGCTGCACGACTGCCTTTGACGGCTTTTTCTAGTTTGGCGATAATTTTTCCTTTCGGGATCAATCTCGTATATAGTTTTGAAATCGTGCGTACATCAATCGGCGGGTGCCGTCTTTGGCTTTCTTCGCAATAGAACGAATATGCTCTCACGCTTGACAAAACATGAAAAATCATGTCCAAGATATTTTCTAATAGTTTTTGCTTTTGCCGGCGACTCGACGATAACGAGGTTGCTTCATAATTGTCTATAATATAGCGCATTGCGAAAAATGCCAAATCGCTTGAGGTGGTTATTAGCAGCTTGCCGCACGATGCGCATGAGGCATGAAGCGCGCATGGCAGTGATGCGGCGAAAGCGAGCCCGCCAACGGTTCGGGAAACGGTTGCGATCGTTTTCGTGACCGCTTTCGGCTCTGCGGCGGCACCAATACCATAAGCGAATATTGACGCCATTTCTCCGGCCATCGCGAGTTTGCCTGATGTTGCTGGGCGGATTGATTTGCCGGGATCTCAGCATGGTAACGTGGTTGTGCGTGGTGGCTTTCAGGTAGACCGGACGAGCGCGGCTGTAATCTCCTGGCATGATATCCTTCTTCGTGAACTCATATATAATTTTTGCAGTTGCGATTTTATCAAGACCGCGTCCACTAATGCGCCGAAATTGCTTCGTCTGACTGTGTGGCGCGTGCCACCCGCCATCAAGCGCATCAAGTCCCCGTCCGGCGATAAGCATGGCAGCTCCTTTGGGCGTCTCGTAGCTTCGGCGCCTTTCCAAGCGAGTGCGTGCGCCACATACGCTCATTGCGTTTGCTATCGTGAAAATGTCGCGTAGTGGCGAGCGGGTTATTTTCCGGTGAGCGGTCGTGTTTCATTGCAAACCGTAACGCGAACAGAAACAACTTTGCAAGGCGAGGATATATCAAGATGCCTGTTGCGTTTGTTATACCGTCGTTTCCTCCGCCTCACGAGATCTCGGGCAGACATCAATGGAGCGATCTTAGAGAGCAGAAGCAGACAGACTCCAGTCTCGAATTGTATAACTAACGCCACCATTATATAATGGCTCACTACAGTTATGAGTGAAACAATACCATCAGCATCGGATCGCGACAGAACGCCAGAACATGGAGATGTTCTAGATCGCGTCGCACACGCAATGGGCGCTCTAGCAGTTTATGTAGTTTGTCCATACTGCCAAAAGAGAGTCGTCTCAATCTTTAACTCAACGGTATCTCCTCAGGATGCGAGACAAGAAAGTAGCAGGTATGTCGTGGTGCAGTAGCGTCAGAGCCTACCACGTTGGTGATGGCGAAGAAACGAAGACGTCACCCCTGTTGTACTGGAAAGACGTTGATCGCGATCAGCTATCAAAAGATATTCCTCGTCCGCAGGAGCGCATTGGGGCCAGTGAGCCTTCCAGCATACCGTCGGTGGCGTCAGGCTGTAGAGGAAAGTGATGCAACATTCGTCGATGATCCTCCTATCGTCCCATGGTCTCTTTTGTTGATGAAGACCAGAATATTCTAAGCACAATCACCAGAAAGAGAACTAAGCGTTACACGCCCTCACATCGCCCAACGAGTGGCGATGCTTCCATTTCTGAGCACTGTAGTTGGCACATGGAGGTGTGCTATCCAGTTGTTCAATACTGAACAAAAGCTTAGCCCTGTGGGAGTGGAGATAGATATACAGCTAAACGTCACATGCGTAAGCTCTGCGGGCAACGTATCTTAATACACCAGTTACAGGATCTATGTAAAGAATTGATGGCGCAAAGCCAACCATTCTCAAGTTATTTAAAGACCCATTAACTACGCTTGTTCCATTTTAATTTAATGTACCTATTAACCCATACTGAGCGTAAGTCCGGATTAGTCTCATTAGTTTAGTTATTAGCGTAATGCCGCCAGTATTACCAAACAAACCAAGGTGGATATTGAAAAAGAGTCTTTTGCAAAGTACGTTGCTGCCATTACTTATTTGACAATGGGGGCTGAGTTTAGCAGTGGGTCGTGCCACTTGAGAAAACACTCACTAATTAGAGATTTTATCCCAAAGGCACTGACTTCAAAAAGCTTACGGCTCTAATGTATTAGACTTAGAAAAATCTTATTGAACAACAGACCCAGAAAGCGTCTAGGCGGCTTAACCCCGCTTGAAGTCTTTAAGGCAAATTGTTGTGGTTAGGTGTTGTTGCTGTCTCAACACCAGTACCCTCTGGCAAACTCTGTAAACCATAAATACTATAAGTCGTAGTACTATCTAGCGACGCGCTTCCCTCACCTCAGACCGCCAACAACATATCTGTAGTTGGCGGTTTGAAGATAGTTAAAATTGGTTGCTTAGCTTAGTTAATTAGTTATTTTGCTTAATTAGTTGCTTAGCTGATTAATAGCTAGTATCTTACTTTAACCTGATTAAGCTTATCGATCGCTCTCTTCGGGATGGCTGCCAATGGTGTCAACTCTCAGCTTCTAGGTTACCGTTATCTGTTCGGCATACCGTTACGTTAACAGGAGCATCCTTGTCGACAGACCCACCGTGCGCTTCATTGAGCCTTGCTGCGCTTGAGGCATCATACTGAACAGCGTGTGCGTTCTTTGCCATCTTCTTCGTTGATGCCATTTGAAAGCTTATTAATCGCATCGCTACTTTCTTTAGCGTAGTCTGCTCTGAAAACACAAAGCAAGTTCTTTTGGAGCATTATCGGTATTGTCTTCTGTGAGACAAGCCGTTAAAGCCGAGTACTGCCCTGCTGCTACCATTCTCTACAGCAATCTTAGTGCGTGAGACGATACCATAATGAGTGCCTTGTGACGTATCGTTATGGTTTGTTATTTGAATATTTCCTCTAAACTACTCATGGTTTTCATTGTATATGCATGGAGAGCTCGTCAAGTAGGTACATTCAAAAATTCCTAACCAACCCAAAACACCTATATCCCCCAAACTCTACCCTCTATAACGCCTCAAGTAGCTATCTGCCCTTTTCTAAGTATTAAACGTTTATTATTCGTCCATATCTATTTGCTTACCATCCATCCACCCATCCATTCATTCACTAACTAACTTAATTTAATTTAATTTCTTAATTCTCTATACCTCCTATAAGTAGTTCTCAACAACCCTATACTCCTAACCTTTCTCCTGCCAGAACGCTTGAACTCGCCTATGTCCTATACTCCCAACTCTATAGCCTTTTAATGATATTTCTATAGTTCTATAACTTATAACTCTATAACCTTATAACCTCCATAACTCTATAACCTATAACCCATAGTTCTCATAGTCCATAATTCCATATAATTCTTCCCATACACTTTACCATAATTCTCCTCATATATTTATATATAAAAAGAAGAGAAAAAGAATAAAAGATAACAGGGGTAAATAAATAAGAAATACCGGATATCGATATCCGTATTTTTAGACTCAGAGAATAGCTAAAATTATTGGATGTTTATGGGTAAGAGCAAGATGCGCAAGGGCAAGAGGATAATGATTGGATATTTGGGAGCAGAGCAATGGTGAGGGCAGATCGTGATGATGGCAGTGGTAGCACCACCCATCATCACCTACTCTGAAGCTTTCGTCACTATTCTGATAGTGCCACCCCTACTACTCCTATTACTCCCTCCGGCCACTCCAACGTAAGTGGAGAGTAGCCAAAGCCAGCTTGTTTGTTAATAGTGTATCATCATTAGCAAGGCAGTATACGGACGTCCTTTCTCACTAAGAGCACCTCAGCTGTCCGCGACCGATATCCGCTCGCTTCGAATTTCGCAACATATCGGGCTAACCGGCAAGGATGCGAAAATGCCAGGCGATGACCTGCCTGAAAACGTCAAACGATTACCAAACTGTGCTAGTGGGTAGCACTATGCTATGATGCAAGCCCAGAGGCTGCAGGCCACTGATCACCACGCACGATTTTATTGAGCTACAAATTTCTGCAAAGGTGGTTGACACTTTGTCAACTCAGTGTGCCAATATTGGAAGTGATCGACTGACCTCGAGAGAGAACAAGCACCTTATACCCTTGTATTCGGCCGTAGCAGAATCAGCCATTATGGTGGATTCTGCTAGTAAGCGCAGAGCGTGGTCATTAGTAACCTACCTCCACTCGCGACCGCCGCCGTTGCAGACAGCCAGGTGCGGTTTACCAACCCCTTTGTCCAGCGGATCACCAGTATGTGTGAGGTGGATCACGTATACCCGAAGACGGTGACGAAGGTATGGTATGGCGCCAGGTGATGCCCACTACCCGGCGCTGCTGCTTGATTTCGTTTGGCAATCAATGTCATAACGCAAACAAATCTGCAGTAATTGTACAGACAGTATACCGGCTGCGTAAGGACGAAGGTACTAAACAAGTGATGGATGACCGCAGATAGCGCCATCGCCAGAAGAATCAAGTATCAAAGCTCGTTACAAGTATTATGCATCCGCAGTGGCATCGTTGACGATGCGGCACGCGCATGATTTGCAATGCTCGGAGGCTGAGGGGAAATCAAGCGGTTTTAAGTAAAAAATCATTCGAGCAGATACCGCTAAAAGCGGTGAAAGAATTCCCCTATCAAGATAATTCATCGCGCGTTGACGACACGCGCGAGATTCAATTGATTGAACGGTCTGGCGTGGCATCTCGGTAAACAATCCCGTGCTGCAATTATCGGCAGCGGTTCGTTGCTGCTGACGGCATGCGTGGCTATACCGGATAACAGGTGCCAAGATTACGCATTGATTCATGCAAGGTAGCGGTAGATCTAGCAAACAGCGCTAGCGCAGGCGCCCGCAGTGGCCGTGCAGCTTTCGGTATGCGGTGACAGGCGGTCGGTTGATCTACCGCTGACTCTATGCGGCGGTGTATATAGCTTGGTCTAGCCGACAGTCGCCGCTGATAAGCAGCGTATTGTTGACCATATTTTTACCAAGTCTTACGCCTAATGGTTGTCGGGTGGTAGTGCGGAGTGCGCGCGGTCATGCGGAGCTGCTTTTATCCGGCGTTTGCTGCAAGCAGCACATGCGGCATGTTACATTGCGTAAGCAATACCATCCAACAGATGAAGCCTACATCTGCGTTCGTACAGGAAAGGAATGCGATTGAAGAGCCAGCAGACATCTGATGAATACTTAATGGCGCGCTCGGTGCAGGTGGGACAACACTATTGCAATACTTGCTGCAACAAGAGCAACATACGGCGCGCGTGATTGAAAATGAGCCTGCGAGCGCGATTCGGCAAGGCTTGCTGTGCAAGGCACGCTGACGAGGTAAGGCAACAACTGCAGGTTCGCGATATTTGCTGTAGCAGCAGCGACGAACTACTTTTGCTGGAAGCGCATCTCTCTTCAATCAAACGCCGGTGCGATCATTGAGTCGACGGTAGCGAGCGAATTCGCTGCGTGTTTTCATTGAACAGCCTATTGTAGCAAGACACGATCAAGCATTATGAGCTTTGCCAGCTCGTTCGTATGCGCTTGATGCGCTTGAGTGATGTTGAGCGTGCTTCTGAGGCACGCTGCGAGAAGCGTAAGGCGGCGATATCGTGCTATTGAGTAAGATGATAGCCGCTCATCAGTAGCGCGCGACTTGCAGGCGCTGAAGAGGACCGCGAATCTTACGAATGCTGTTCCTAAGCGCATTTTGGCAAGTTTGATATGACGAAGTTGCGATTGCCGTCGCGCGCGCTAGAGCGTGCCATATGCTATATGTGGCGAAGAGACGCGCAAAGAGCGGATACTTCGACGTATAAAGGTTATCGACGTGGCGGCAGCCGATATAACGCCGAATTTGCCGAGGATGTGTGGGCGAAAACTGCAATGCGCGGTCTACGACGGCTTAAGGGCGAGTATTCATAACAAGATACAGTCTTGCATATTGAGGCAACGCCGCACCACTTTCGCAGCAATGGAAACCGATGATCAGCAAACAAGATTGTTATTATTGGTGAACGAGCGCAATAGATTACACACGATATATTTTTGCGGAGATGCAACAATGACAGCGCGACAGGCGGTTTACGATGTATTGCTAGGAGCAATACGAGATGCTCGAGGTAAAGAATACAGCGACATGCGATTCGCGCGTGCAGTCGCCAGGCTTGCAGAAACAAAAGTCGCAAGTGGGATGCGACAGATTGACGCGCCGGTTGGCGAGCTTTACAAAGGCGCAAGCTGAATCGTCGGATGCAATGACGTTTGCAACGCCGCCGATATGGTTAATGTGGCAAATTTGAGGCGTATGGTAGACGTGAGCTGCAGCCACCTGAACGTGCTGCATGACCTGCGGATGCACTCGCCACGCGGCCATGTTATATCTGCACGAAGCGCTTTTGACTCTCAACGACTATTTGCGAGGCCAAAGGCGAGCCAACTCTCGGATGACCGCACTCAATACCCCTGATGGTATGCTGAGCAGCCAAGCCTCTCGAATCGAAGCGATTGAAGGCGATCTGGCGTTCTGCGAGGAGGGCGTGCAGCATGAGTACTACCGCGAGAATGCATCGTATGCAAGTGGCATGATGCTTACTGAATTATTCCTGTTTTTCTAGGGCATAATGAGGTCTCGCGGCAAAACGCGACAAACGACCTGAATTTGAGTATCAACGCGCGTTTGATGACGAGCGTGCGGGTTAACGATACATATGCCGCTCATCTAGTGAATGGTTCGTGGTTGGGCGCGTGCGCAAGACGAGCGGTCTCAGGAGTTTTGCTGCGATATCGGATGAGCTTTGCAGGTTCGCGCGCGTAATCGAAAACGAGCGCCGCGAACGAAAACATCGATGGCTACCGGCTGGAAGGCTTAGCAGATATTGTTACGACGCTGGCGGGCGACTGCGTCTGTTGTCTGTCGGCGTACAGCGCTCACGCGATGCTGTATGATTTTAGCCGTCCTCGCCCGCCCCCGGTAGTTTATTGAGGCGACAGGCGTAGCGCGGACGATGAATCTAGACTGAGCGACATGGCGTGGCGGTGTTTAAGCGGTATGAGCTGGCTGCAAGTTTCTTTATATTGTTGACGCGCATAGATTTTTGCGTGGCGTTAGTGCGCGCAGGCACTTGAGATGCAGGCTGCCGATACCGTGCTAGTGACAAAGGAAGATCTGGCGACAGAAGCGGAGTGTCGAGTGATGCAAAGAGCGCACTGCCCTGTCCTACGCGCGTCCTCAGTGCGCCGCACGGACGATTTTGACGAGAAGGTTTATCGACGCCGTCTGCGTTATTGACGTTTTCTGATGAGTATGACGGCGAGCCACATTCCAGACAACCAACCGTATAGCGTTATTGACAGCACGTCATGCCCGCAAGCGGACGGTAAGGCATGCCTGAAACGCTGTGGCCTGAACTGGTTCAAGCGCGCGGATGCGCGCCGACGCAGGCGCGTTTGTCTGCTGATCGTCAGCGGTGCGCGTCGGCATATTGAGGCAACGCCAACGCATGTAGAGCTGCACGGCGCACGCTGATGAACCGTTAAAAATCGCGCGATTGGCGATCGCGCCGAAGAAATGACGCACGACGTAGCTTGCAGTTGCATGATGATGTGTGAGTAATGATAGATTTCTTCTTGTATTGCTTTACGGTAGCCGGTAGCTTTGTTGCGCTGATTGCGCCCGCGATAAACTGGTCAATGATCACGAGCGGACAGTCGGCGCGAGTCCACCTGCTAGTATCTGCTTCGTCGCGGTTAAATTACTCACAAAACAAAATCAATATCGCCACCGTTGCCGCCGGCGCGGGTTGTCGGCGCCAACACGAATGTGCCAAAACGCTTGCCCATATGCCGATGAGGATTTCTTGCCGTTGTTGCCAGCGTCTTGTCCGCCCGAATGCGCACTTTGCCAGCGTCAAGCACGATGTCATCGTGAATAACCAGCAGATCGTCGCGCGATAGCCGTAGAAATCTATTAGTGCGCGTGCGGCGATACCGCGATCATTGTAGTATGTTGTCGGTTTAAGCATGATTGTTTCGCTGCCGATTATCGTGCTGAGCAGTGATAGCGTGAAATTTTCGTTTGCTCGCGCCATGTAATTTTCTGTGCCGCCATGTATTGATCAAGCATTACGTGAACCCAACATTGTGGCGCGTGTTGTCGTAACGCGACCGAGGGATCGCGAAACCATCGATTAGTTTCATAAAGTCTACTATAACAGAACTGTGCATTGGCGTAAGGTATATAGCTATAATATTGACTTTCTTTAGTCACTAAAATAGTATAGTAAGCATGATGCAGCACGAAAGATGAGTACATAACAGTTCCGCCGCCAAGAATGTAAAGAGAATTACGACAGAAATGTTTCATGTTGACTTGCCGGTTGATGAGTTTTTGTGCGACGATGTCGAGACGGGGCACTGGATCGCATGCGACGCTTTTTCGCAGCGGCAAAGAGGTGTATGCATTGCTCGTGGCACAGCCGAGCGCGATGCAGACGGATGGCTGACGTCGGCGGATTCTGAAAGGTATGGGCCCAATAGTTGATAAATATATGCCGCCCGTACGCCGATCCGACGTACTTTTTATCGCCAGGCGGCGGCGTTGATTAAACGGCGCTATCCGGCAGATGAGCGCTGGACAGCTGAAGATTTGCGGTAATTATAGCCCGCCGCAAACGGCGCGCAGCCCGGCGCTTGTCCGCTGGTTGCGATGACGGTGCCGTTCGCCGTTACAATGCGGCTGGTAAATCTGGCAGGACGTGATGGAGTGCTCATTCCGAAAGGGTGCGTCGCGCATGCCTGAGTTCTGTGATGTGCATGCGGTACAGCTGCGCGAGCTTGATAAGCGCGCTGAATCGCGTCCGCTTTCCCCTGGGCTGAGGCGCGCTGGGCGTATGCGAATTATGCGCGGCAGCGCCGAATCGCCAAGCGGCTTAAAACGCCCGAAGCGACGACACTCTGATTTTTACACAGCTGGCGCGACCAGTATATGGCGCGTCACAGCGCATAACGGCGGCAGTTCAGACGGGTGTTTGACAAGATGTTGACGCGCGTGTTGTTTTGCCGGATGATGCAAGCGTAAAAGCAGCTCACGCGAGCGTTGATTAGAACCGCACGGTATGCGAACGCCAAGCGCTAGTTAACGCAGTGTATAGCGTCTGCGCAAACGCGCGCGCCGGACAGCCAGAAAGCGTTGGTTGACATGGGTGATCAGGCGGTGGCGCTACGATGCTGACAAGTTTGTGAGTTATTATTTATACCGCACGGTAGCGCGGCAGCGGAATGTCGCCGTAGTGGATCGGCATGCAAATGTATTTTGTTCGTGTGGTTTCAGCACGTGCGTGCGCACTGGCAAACCGAAACAACTGGCGCGCGCGGCACGGCGAGCGGCTGGCGAGTATTGATACTGAATTGTTTGTAAACTCGAGCAGCTGCATAACGACGCTCAGTGGCACGCTTGTTTAACTCTTGGGATTGATTTGATTGAGGTGCTGGCGGCGGCGGAATACTGAGAAAGCGCTCGAAAAAGATGAGCGCAGCAGCACGTAGAGCCCGACGAAAGAAGCTGGAAATTGAGGAGAAGAAAAACAGTCAGTATTCGCAGCGCTTATCTTGATTCTCAGCTGACTAGCGGGGCCAAGATGTTCGTGGGCAGCAAAGAGATCGACGACGCGCTGAAAGTGTTTGATTTTGAGATGCAGCACTGCAATGATTTGATGCGTGCCGGCGCGGCCACCGCGCTAACGCGCGGAGCGCAAAGAGCCAGAGCCGCGACTGTCGCGTGATTAGAGAGTTTATTGGCCTGTTTATTTATATACAAGATTGCACAGCAGCGAGATTTGCAAAGCCATGAAGCTACAACAACGAACACAGTAGATTTAACAACTCACGATGTCTGCAAAGATCGGCATTGTTGCACAACCCAACCCTTAAACCCTCAGCTCACCCTAGTTGCTGCGGGTTTTGCTTTGTCCTGCTTTGTCCTGCTTCGTCCTGCTTTGTCCTGCTTTTGTCTTGTCCTGCTTTGTTTCGTTAGCTGGTTCCGCTATACCTCGGCAGTCCTAGGCTATTGAATTGGTTAATGATTAGGGCTTTTAGTTTTTGTTCGGTTAGTTGGTTCGCTTCTGTGCGCGATTTCAGCCGTTCGCCGAATATGGTCTTTAGTCTAAAGAAAGTATTTTCAACTAGGCTGCGGCGATGGTAGTCGACATCAGCTTTCCAGCCATCTAGACCATGCTCAATAACATGCCGAACAACTTGGTTGCGTTCCTCCCAGCCTGGTGTGTCATACCAACTAAAGTGCCGCCCGGTATTGAGGTGTAGTGTAGCATTTTTAGGCGGCGGGGCGATGAATTCTATGCCACGCTTTCTAGTGATGTCGAGATAATTACGCTGCGCGTCGTAAGCTCCGTCGCCGATGATGGTTTGCGCAAGCGGTAGGGCTGTAGCGAGACTGAACCTGATCTAGCATCGGCAGAAGCTGGGTATTGTCATGAGTATGAGCGGAAGTATTAATAAGACCAACAATATCTCGGCTAGAGTGATCTATAGCGATGTGTAGTTCCCGCCAAGTCCGCCGGCGGCTATAGCCATGCTTTCTAGCTTTCCATTCACCTTCGCCGAATAACTTAAAGCCAGAGCTATCGATTAGCATAACAATATTCTCCCTGGAGCGACATTTCGGCAGGAAGTCAACGGTTAGTTTGGCAGCTCGCCCTAGAGAGTAGAATAATCTGGAACCTTTCGGCTAATCTTCATTGCATTAAACAATAACTCGGCAAAGCCGCTGGTCTGGCGCAGTGGCAGATGAAACAGTTCGCGGATGATGAGGATTAATTTAATAAACTCATCGGAATAACAAAACGGGTGTCTATTTTTACCATTATTTTTCTGCTTCAGCGCATCTTGCTTAAAAACATCTTCGGCAAGGAAGATGCTTAGATTTCCTCGACTCTTGAGGGCGTTATTATACGCGCTCCAATTAGTAATCTTCCTGGCAGCCTTCCTAGCAACCTTCTTCGTGGTTATCCTAGCAGACTTTTTAGTGTTATTATTGGTATGAGCAGTGTTTTTATCTTTAGTCTTCACACCAAAAGAATAACACCGCTCATTTTTTGTTGTCTAGAGGGTTGTGCAACAATGCCTAGTGATGACAAAAGCCTGCCCATAATAGTTCACCAGGTATGCCGGATGATAGCCGCCTAGTTTGCGCGTCTTTTCGCCGTCCGGCTCTCCGTAAATGCTCCGCACATAGCTGAGGTCGTTGCCCGGGCAATGCCGCGATCACAACGTCATCAACGGTCATCGCACGGTGCAGCAGCAGTTGTGCCCATCAGAGCGCCATGACCATAGCGGCCATGCAAGATGTTTCGATACATGAGAGTCCTCCCTATCTTTCTCATAAAGCTATCGAGCGCCTCTCCCGCTCTCATCTTTCGGAAAGAAGTCTTCATATGCCCGGAGAACATCCTCGACTTTTTCCCGGTGACGTACGGCGCATAGTCCGCAATAATCTGCTCGCGCTCTTTGCTCGTGAGGTCGCGCGTAAATTCTTCGCGGAATTGATCGGACGGATCGCGGAACGGCGTCTTCTCTTTGTCGTAGAGACATTCGCCAGCACGATTGTGAGACACGAATCTCCGGAAACGCATCCTGCTCATAGAGCGTATCAGATGATCGATGATCGAGTGTGCCACGAGATCGTGATGCTCTTTTGGCGTCACACGCGGTATCAGCCCCGCATCTTTCATCAATTGATACCGTTTAAGCGTTCCTAGATACGATTCCTCCGGACGCACGAGCATCACGTTGAGAGAGACCGAATAGCCTTTTGCACATAAGCGGGTCTCGCGTGCAAAGGAACCTCCGTCGTTCGCAGCGTCCCTCGATCATGGGCGAGATGGTAGTTGGACTTTACTCGGATCGTCGATCAGAGCCTCCGTCATCTGTGCCGGCAAACTGCTGTGTATGGAGCACGGCATCATCTCCATACGCAGCCTGCGGCGCCATGTAGCGCGGATGATCTTTTCGGTAATCGTCACCCGAAATAAACGCGATATTCCCTTGGTGCTCGCAGGGTGAATATCTTAGCGCATTGTCGATTTTCCCGCACCAGGTTGTCCAGCAAGAAAATAAGCAGTAGCCGTACCGCTGGCGAGATTCCCGATAGGAGTTCGTGCTTTATTTTTCGCTTTCTGTTGATCAAGCTCCTGTGCGCTCATCCGTCCAGCATGTTCGGTCTCCATACCCCTCACATATGCACGGGCAAAGGCGAGCTGTCCCTTTAGTGCCTACGTCGCCATTGTATTATAGGTCGGCACATGAGAATCTCATGATAAACGCCGATCACTTGCTTTTCAAAAACAGCAAAGGATGCTGTCGATCGATCGTTTCCACATCCATAGCGTCCTTGAGGCGTCGAATATCCGATAACAGCTCATGAGATCCTTCCTGCAGGACTTCCAAATGAATGGTTACACTATAATCAAGTTCCATTTTATCGCCTCCTTGTTCTCATTATAGCACAAAGACACATCGAAGACCATATCTCCGGATGCGCCACTGAGTTATCTGAATCGAACGAATCCGCGCGGTTTTCTCGCTCATAGCCGCTCACAGCATTCTGCTCCCTCGTTGTATGGATCAGTGACAATGATTTTCGCATCCTGCGCTTGTTTCGTCCACTCGATTTCTTTGATCGAGCTGGACTTGACGCAGGTCGTTTTCCATCTGCAGCTTCGCCGCAAGGAGCGCCGTCAGTTGCGACTGATCCGCGACGGTGAGGGCGTTCAGCTGCTCCATGATCTGCCGCAGCTCTGTTTTCGCCTTTTGTGCATTTGCCGCAGCCTCCACAAGACGATGCGCCGTCGCCCGTGTGGCATCGCCATCTGCGATGGCCGACTCTGCGAGCTGTGCGTATTTGGCGGCGGCCGCGAAATCTCCTTCCGTTGGCGTACTCGATTGCGCGGTGCATCGTAGTCATGGTGATCCTCGTTATACGAGTGGAAAGCTGTGCTTTCCGTGAGCAAATCCTTTTTGCATCGCATTGTAAAGCTCTGCCGTACGACTCTGTTTTTGCTGTGTCATTTCCGTCCCCGCATGCAGAATCGCCTGATCCAGAGGGATCTTGTTGATGATGTCGATGCCAAGCTGTGCCCGATGCTCTCCAGAATATGCTCGAACTTCTCGCCAAACAACACCGATTTGATGAAGCGCGTATGATCGTAAACTGTACCACCTTGCCGTGCCACATCTCCATAGAAATAATGCCCAGGATTCGCGGTATCTCGCCCATGAGATCGATATCATGCTGTGAATAGTTCGGGGTCAGCGGCTGCACCCAGCCCCATGCCTCGCCCCTCATGGACACTGAAACAAGCGCGCCTGCCGACGCTGCAACGGTGAATGCTGCGACGAGCAGAATCTTCATCCGGTGCTTGCTCTTTCTATCATGAGATATGTCTCCTTTATTCAGGTGCCCAACTTAGGGCACCTGAATATATTGCTTGTTTTCACTTTTCAAAATATCCCCTGCCGCTCAGAAAGTTTGAATCCTGCACCGCCGAATTGTGTGTTGACGAATTTGCTGACGCGATCGGCAAAATACGTGTACATGAGCACGACAAGAATCAACTGCAGCAGAAGGATATTGTTGGCACAGCCTGCTGCACGACCCTGCGCTCCCTCCAAGGATTCCGACCAGTGTGCCCTGTATAAGATTCCAAAGAGAGCCAGTATCCGCCGTGTTTGAGTGCTGCGGCAAACTCCTGTACGGTCTTTGCGTTATAGATGCCGTCCGATGCATACGCATTAGTAGTTCGATGCCGCGTACTGGGCGTATTCTTCGTCACTGTCAGCTGACGATAGTAGTCGCCCTCCGGAGATATGCCCGCGATCTTCGATCCTGGGGATGCTTTGATACCTCCATAGTTGTGATCCTCGACAGCAAGCCTGCTGGAGAAATTCCGAACCCTAAAGCAAGCTGTGCCTCAAAATCCATTCAGGAGGAATCGACCCTACCATATCGCTCCTGCATAAGCTGAGAAATGCGGTAGGCAAGTTCTGCCTTCGGTCGTCCGGCAGTGGAAACACTCGCTGCACCAGGAGCACCGGGAGCTCCTGCCGCCTGTACGGTCTGCGTCTGCGACATGAGGTCGCCAACAACGATCTGCTCCATCGTTGATTGGAGCATTGCCGCAAAGAGGCAAAAGAACATCAGGTTGATTGAGGCAACAAATACGCTGTTGATGCCGCTTGACGCAAAGTGCCGCACATGTTTCAGCTCGCAAGCGGGAATACCGTAGCTGAAAAAGAACCGTCGCGCTAGAACTCGACGTGAGGCGAGTGCGATGTAGTCAATGAGGCAGAACAGCAAAAGAGGATGATCGCGAGGATCGGCATAGAGGACGGCCACCGCACCGCCGGAGGAGAAGCCCTATGACGTCCGATACGCCCCCGAATGGATCGCGCCGTTAAATACCGGGGCGATGATATTCATTCCTTCGGACGATTTTGTCGGATCAGAGACCGCCGCCTCTGCCGCTTCCGGATTGCCGCCGGCAGTCCTCCGAGCGAAGGAAACCGTTGAGCGCAAGGTTACCGATAAAGGGTTCACAAACGAATCCATAACAAGCCCTAGCCTTTTCAAGTAGCTGTCTCACATTATAGAACAAATCAGGGTTGTTGTAGCGGTTTTCGTATTCTCTTAGGATAAGTCCTAGGGTCGTTTAGATTAAAGGTTAGGGTCTCGGTAGATATAGCGCAGCGCTCGCTTAATTACACTCCAAGAGATTTTCTATATGGTTAGTGGATCCAAAGAAGCCAGTAGAGTGATTGCAGGCTAGCCATTCATAACCCTAGAGCAGGCAATTCATTATAGCCGCTAAATCCATCTGTTAAGACTAGGCTGCCTGCCCGGATGGTTTGTTGCACGAAGCGCTCAGGGCATTCTCTATCTCTGCGGTGAATAATTCTTAATCTAATGCGCTGCCTTTTAGGATCTATAGCGCCGATTACTAATCGCTGCTTAGCTGAACTTCTTCTTGCCAAAGAAGCTGCCCGTCTACCTGCAAGCACCCTCTAAAAATAGCTTCAGAAGGCTTCAGGGAAGCTCGGAAAGCGGCGCTAGCCACCTTCCGTACAGTTGGGTAGCTAACGCCAGCAATCTTGATCGTTTCTCCTATGCTGCATTTCTGCTGCCAACACCAAATTAGGATAATGATTTGCCTAAAGGTTAGATTGCAATAAGAGAATACCTTTTGGTATCTGCTTTAACAGAGTATTTCTTTTTGCAATCTGGACAGTACTCATAGTTCTTCCGCAACTTTAATTGCTTGGCTACCGCAATATTTGCAAGAAACCTCTCCCCAGACGCAGCGATAAAACTTACGGTGGCAATGATATTCTGATGGAATATCTGCTAAACTATTCATTAGAACAGTCTCCTCTCTAAAATTAGGTTTGTTTACACTACTTATTTTTAGACTAAAGAGGCTGTTCTTTTCTAGATTCGTTGGGTGAACCCTTTAATAATATAGACTTGTAATATGCTTCGTTTTCAATTATTTTCATATCACCCAAATACATAAAAGGCTGTAGTAACCTATTTGATGTTTTTCTTCTAAAGTTCACTAAAATCATTTTTAGCTTTTTATCTTTAAAGTAATTGAAGCATTTATAATAGTAATATATTTACTTTCTCCTACTCCAACTCGATAATAATCACGATACCTAAACTCAACTAGCAGCGGAGCATCCCCTATGCGGATTGGTCGTTGTAGCATACTTACCTATTTTGCTGATACGGTGCAGCTGATAGAAGGATTAACCTTCGCTTGCGGCATAACCCAAATTTACCGGAGATGTTTCTGCTGGTAATGTGGCTATCGGGAATTGCTGCCAGATCATATGTAATAAGGGCTGATAGAATACTGGAATTAAGCGCGGGGCTTTAGGTGGGCTATTTTCGCGACGATGCTCAGAATCAGACATCCATACAGGAAACGTATTTCTAATACCAAATGATGCGATGATTTTTCTGTTAAGTCGGTTTATCATAAGACAGTGCATATAGCCTCTGCTTGACGAGACTCGTCATATCGGTTCGTGGGGACTGTCGCCACTGCTACATATGATGCCCTGCTATAGGTAGATATCCTTTTCTAACGTTTTTCGTGTTCTTTTGCTTGCTTATATGCCTGGTGACTGGCTCCAAACGTTTTGCAACACTGTTCGCGATTAGATTTGATCTGCTTTTTCGTCGCGGAAGCTGAGTTTGATTTGGTGTACCGGTGTAGTTGTAGGTGCTCGGAGCTGTCGTTCTAGAGTAGCGTTTGTAGCTCCAGTGGACAAGTGCAGGTTGCTGCCGTAAACGACGAACCACGGCGGATTGGTATCAGTATGAACAATGTAGCGCAGCTTCGGATGTAATTTTTAAGCCCGGCAGGCGGGTGTGCTTGAATAGCGCGTTGTAGCATATCGTTGAGAACGCGCGTTTTGGTGGATTGCTGGCGGCGCGCCTGAATATCAAGTGCGAGGTCGAATAATTTCGTGACATTCTGCCCTGTCGTGCTGCTTGTGAAAATCAATGGCGCCCAGCGGTACGAAATCGAAAGTGCTGGTAATCCGCGGCGCAAGCACGTCCGCGTGTAGGCATCCTTACCCATTGCGGCGTCCCGCTGCTTACGACGAGCACTAGCCCTGCCGGCGTCGTTAATAAGTCCCGGCAAGGCGTTGGTCAAGCTGGGTATTGAGTTCGTTAACGTCCATTAATAGGAAGCAGATGTCGGCTTCTTCAATAGGCTTTAAACCGTAAAACGCTGAACTTTTTCGATGCCGACCGCTTGTTTACCCTGGCGGCGGATGCCTGCCGTATCAATCGGCTCAATTTTATGCCCGTGATAACCGAGCGTAACACGCCCAAGGTCGCGCGCTCGTACCAGCGACATTGGCAACGATAGCCTGCTGTTTTTGCCGGCGAGCGTGTTAAATAAACTGGACTTGCCGACGTTCGGGCGGCCAATGAGCGCAACTTTTATGCTATCGCCTGCGGACTTGTCATGAACGATTGGGATTTCAGTACAAACGGCGTCAAAGTAACTCGCGGATACCGGTGTTATGTTCTGCGCTGGTGCGGATGATTGTTTTGATACCGAGACGGCGGAATTCGTTGTCCAGCAGGCTGCCGCGCAGGTCGGTTTTTATTTAGTAATAATATGACGGGTTTGCGGCTTTTCAGGGCAGTTTTGGCGACGCGGCGGTCTTCGTCGTTCGGATATTCCAGTACTATCGGCGGCGACAGGATGACGTCGGCAGCATCGGCGGCTCGGCGATTGTTCTTGGATTGTGGCTTCAAACTCGTCTTCAGCAGGCTTAAAGGCGGCGGTGTCAACTAGCCAGAACGTGTGCTGTCCGTGGCGCGCTTACCAATGACGTTATCGCGCGTTGTTCCTGCTTCGCGTGCAACAATTGCCTGCTGCGCGCGCATAATGCGGTAGATAGCGAGCTTTTTCAGCATTCGCCCGTCCGATGATTGCAACTGTTGGAGTTTCGTTGCCATGGTGCGGTATATTATAACAGACGCAACAAGAACGTGCGAATATAGTATGGAGGTTATGGCAGTTAGTATCTTGGGGAGATCAGTGAATTAGTAGAAATTTTATGGTGAAGCAATGTTGGGCTAAACTGTTATAAACAAAGTGCAAGCTGATCGTTATCAGGATGTCTATTTTTCCTTACAGTCTACGGGTTATATGAGATAAGTTAATACCAGTTTTTCGTAGAATATTTCGATAGAACCTTAGTAGAATCGTTCGGCAGAAAGCGATCGCCATACGCTATATTTTCGTGCATTAATAACGAGATCAAACGCTCCAACGTAATCAGTGACCTTTTTGAAAAAGCTCGTTTGAATTGACCAACGCCATGCAGGAAGTGTGTTTGTCGTGGATACGGTCGCTGGCGGCGCTCCGCACAAGTCATGTGTTGTGACCCCTCGCTTACGCGCCCACTGAATAACACGCCACCGTAAAGGTGCGATGCGCCATAAGCTTTGCGGACACGGACGCTAGCGCCGTCTTTGTGAGTTGATCAAGACAGAGTGCAAACGCGCCCGCGACAATCTGACCTTGAAACTTGGCGAAAATAGCTGTCCCATATTGTTTTCGCAAAAAGTCTTCCAGAATTCATAGTGATACGTAAAACCATGGATATAAAGCCGGCGCTCTGTGCCGTTTCGACCCATAAAGTCGTAAAAGGCATGCGCATTTTGGCTGGTGCAAGGGACTTCTTCTACGATGACGCCATCGCGGAGGGCGCGAGTTGATAGCGTACTTTGCTCCCCTTCTTTGGCATGGCGCGTAAGAGCTCTTCTTCGCTTTTGTTGGTGAAATATCAAGCACAACCGTTAGAATAATTCGGCTGAATTGGTCGAACAATTTCAAGTCGAGCTGTTTCATCTCTGCGATAGTCTCCGGCGACTTAGGGATTTCGCTTTCCATCTTGACTGCAAAGACGCCATGACGGCCTGCAAAAACCTGTAAGGGTTTGACAATCTTCTCTAATTGCGCCACGTTAGTAATCCGGGAGCTACACAGCATACAAAAGCGTGCCAGGACCAAAAGATTCGTTTCTCCTGGATCGCGATTGCAAGTGACTTGTTTTTATCAAAAATTCTCAATGATAAAGGAAACGCGGCGTCCAGCCAGATCGCTAGCTAAATTCGTTAGCTCTTTGGACTGAAATATATTTCCACCATCTGGATTTCTGCTGAGTAACGCGTCCCAATTATTTCGCTCTTTATCGGTTGCAAATCTTGCGTTCATAGCTATAGTTTATCATTTTTAGCGGAAGGACGTAGAATTGACTCTTCGTGGTATAGTATTAGAAATAGGTAAAAGTGGCGAGTAAGGAGTCAGCATGAGTGGACGATTAAATATAACGAGAAGAGTTGCTTGTAGTGTTGTGCATGCGGTTATAGCGGCGGTTTGCAGGCGCAGTGTTTACATCAACAATATCGCATGCATACGGACCTGAGCGTGCAACGTTTACTCGCCAGAATGCTGCACCGTATGTTACGCTGAATGCTATTACAGACAGCCGATCCTTATGGATATGAGCCGCGCTTCCGTACCAGGTGCGAGATGTATCGGATAATGCGCCATTTAGTGCAGATTCAGTGAAAATTACAAGCGGTCATACGTATGAAGTATTTCTCTACTACCATAACAACGCAAAATCCAGTCTTAATCTAACTGCTGAAAATACCTATGCGCGCGTCAATATATGCCGAAATTCGCAAAGGCGAAAAGCGCACGTTATTGGGTATGTCGGTGCTTCAAACGCAAACCCAAAGAGGTTTGGGATGAAGTTGAAATTATTGGTGAAGACGATGTAACGATCAGGGCGATAGGCGATAGTGGAAAAATTGTCAGTTCTAAAGATAATCCAATCAATGGTATGGCACTAGATATCGCAAAAGCTTTTATCAAAAAGAAGGTCATCCGCTTGGGTATTATGCGCTTGACGGCAAGCTGCCTGGCTGTTCTGAGTATTCGGGCCATCTGTTGATGCGATTTACAGCTGTTCGTGCGGACTTTGATCTAAAGAATAGGGTTTCTGAAGCCGGTAAAAATAATTGGCAAAAGTCGATAAACGTTAAACATGGCGACACTGTTGATATTGCTCTGTCTTATAGGAATACAGGTTCGGTTATCCAGCAAAAATGTTAGTTTTCATGACATTTTGCCAAAAAGGACTTTCAATCGTTCCCGGGTCTGAGGAGTGGTATAGTGGGCATACTAACGGCAAATGGAAGAAGATTGATACTGAGGATCATCTTACGACTGCTCCCTGTCTCAACGTTGGCGATTATGCGCCACAAGGTAATGCTTACGTTCAATTTAAAAGCGACGGTAGATGTAGCGTCATGCGGTTCCGCACGTATAGAGAATAAGCTGAAAATTTATACGGAAAATGGTACGCGTGAGATACGGCGACTACACGCGTGGAGAATGCGGCGTGTCGTGGTGAAACTAACAGTAGGGTCGTCGTTGCTGTGGCCGGTGGTGGTGCGCTGATTGTCGTTATGGGCGTTGTGTGGTTTGTAGTGCGGCGAAAGTCTCATAAAGCCTCGTACGACCGGCAGGCGCAGAAATAAGCAGCGAGCAGCGCGTGGATGCTGCATGATTTAGTCTTCTATTCTTACGGTATCCGTATTATGCTAAGACACGTACATTAGTGAGTATAAGAGAGGTTACATGTCAATACGCATTACGTTTACGTTAACACAAATTACACCTATTGCTCATTTTGATTATGACAATGAATGCGTTACTCCGACGATAAGAGTGACTGAGGTGAAACTAGCTAGACCGATTCCTTAAGAAGATGTATAGCCGTAGCCATACGGATGAATCAATGCCGGAAGGCTGGTTCATTGTTGATAGCTCGGGAGAGCGCACTGAGGCGCTGGACTATAAAATGCAGATCACGCCGCAAGCTGGACAGTTCTCGGCAATTTGAAATCAGAAAGAATGATTCAAACAAATATAATTTTTTTGGCAAACATGGCGGTGATGAGGCGCGGAGAGACGGTACACATGAAGGTGCGCAAAATTTGTCATGGAAAATCATCCGCTTTCGGGGCAGATTGTATCGTTTCACGAGAGCTTGCTTGCGTTCATGAACGAGCCTATCGTAGAAAACTTGACTCAATTGACATGTTCTTCGCCTGTACAAATTTTTCGGTATGCGCCAAGATAAGGATTCGGTGAGTTCGTGACCAATCCGTTACTATTGCAAGGCCTCTCGCAAACGATTTGTTTGAGGAAGTTCTCTATAATAGTGTATGGTAACTATGTATACAGTACCGAGCTGGAAAAAGGGAGAAAAGGGAGTGCTCGAAAAGAATTTAATGATTTGGAGCCTGCCTGTAGAACTATAGGAAAAGTATATATGCGTCTCAAATCGGGCAAAGAGAATTTTGTTCATGTATATTTTTCTCAGAATAGTAATAGCAGAGTGAAGGACTATACTGTATCAAATCTTTATAAAAGAAGCTTCGAAAACGAGAAAGATGTCTGTAAGCGTGATGGGGCGAATGCTGATGGCGCAGTGTACGGTAAGGCGCTATTTGGATTGGCAAATGAAATAAAAATCAAAAGAAGGTACGTGGACGATTGGATCTCGCGACGAGCAGAATGCAATTTCGCGTATCAAGTCCCCGTTACATTTCGTAGTGCTATACGATACGGTGTACATGTTTTTAGATTTTGACTATTGCGACGAGCAGCGCATGGCAAGTTACGCTATGTTAGCTGGTAGACCTATCACGTTTATTGCTGAAAAATGGACAAAAGGAGTTCTCTATCCCGCTGCCGCCGAATCCTCCGGAAGGTACACTGATTGATGTCTATCATGATATTTTTGAGAAGTTTGTTCAATTTGTCAAAGAAAAAGGTCTTGACCAGCGGGAATCTTCTAGCGGCAAACAGCAATCCTCTGTGGAATAAAGGGTCTCATGGTGAGTTATAAGCATGATAATACTCAGAACACGACGCATAGAATCAGAAGCACTCCAGCAAAATAGTAATAGGAAGAGAAGCATAGCTGGCGAGCTGCTATCGCGTAGGGTTTACTACAGGACCAATCTATAAGTTTTTCAACAGGCTACGGCGCTCGGTATCTAGCTGGGCTGCCAGCTATATTTTCTCGTATACAATGAAGCAGTTAGCGACCCATGTTATGCAAACATACGGCGAGGGAGATGGCGACCTTCTTATACTCCCTATCTCGGCTTTGACGAGACAGGCGAAGTATCGCGAAAGAGAGCTCGAATCTGCCGGTATTGGGCGTTATCCTGATCGCGCATTCTTTCAGATTGCAACCGGTTAACTGTAGATGAGCTTAAAAGCAGGGATAGCGCATTGTGTTCATGAGACCAAAGAGGATATTCTCCAGGCATTGCCTGACCGTCCGGGGCGTGATGAGTTTGTGAAAACGAGTTATATATAGAGTTTGTCATTCAGCCTTCCGCTGTAAGAGGAGAACCAACTGTAAAAAGGCTAAAACCGGTTTGCTTGATGTTGCTGAAGAAAATGCTGCACTCAGTTGGAATTTGCGCATGATTATATCAATGAGATCTTCAATGCTCATCGCAGCGAGCCGTTTTCAGGAGAGATTCATGGATGTCGAGCAGCGCCATAACTCCGCTTGCGCTTAGTAAAGACGAAAATCGGGGATACTGCTGATGTGGCGGTATTGCACGGCGTATAATCACCGCGACCGCAAAGCGAGCCGCTATTATGCTGCTGTTTCATTTGATGGCGATAGTACAGGTAAAGCGGTTGAGGGCAAAAAGAAGAAAAGTGAGGTAATGGAGTTCTCTGAACGAGTTTACTTTCGTTGGGGATGCGGTAGATTTGATAACCTCCTTCGGTGGCGTTGTACTGTTTGCTGGCGGCGAGGATTTTAAGTGCTTGATGCCGCTCGCAAATGCAAGCCATGATAGAACGTTTATCGATGTATGCAGGATATTAATGAAGTTTAATGAAGTGGTTGGCGCTGGTAGTGATACCAGCTATCGGTTTCATTTGGCGTAGCGACTGTACAAATACCCGTTAGCGAGGCATTCAGCAATCGCTCGACTTGCTTGATGGTGTCGCGAAGCGGCAAAAGGGTAAAAACACAATGGCGATTCACCTGGAAAAAGCAAGCGGGCGGTCGCTGACGATTGGCTTCAAGAACGACAGTCCTCCTAGGGAAAATTAGCAAGGAAATCTGTTCCCTATTGCGCGATGATGAAGGCGGCGGAGGGTAGCGAAAAACTGCTGCACTCGTTTGTATATCGCTTTAACGAGTTAAAGCATCTGTTTGCGATTGAACATGCATCTGAGGAGCACATGTAACTTAATTCAGAATACCTTTTGACACGTCAGAGCATCACGGAAACAAGGTAGAAGACCATTTAGAGTTCGTGAAAGATCTGTATCGTCATAGAACAGAGATTCGTGATATATTAACTAACGAAGGGGCGGTTGATAGCGCGGCGAGTACCAATGATAATCTTCCGCGGTTACTATGCGCCAGGAGCGTGAACGTTACGTTGATCGCATCAGTCGTGTATTGAGATTCATTAAATTCTTCGCAGAAAAAAAGGAGTTAATTCATGAAAACATGCGTCGTCACTTTTGACTGCTAGAACCTTACTTTTTGGGGAGTGACAAAACATTCTCATTCAATAAGAGCGATCGTACGCGCAATAATTATTATATCGCTCTCTTGAGTCGCCTTTGCCAACGACTATTCTTGGTATGATTCGTCGTGAATTGCTGAAGCAGGCCGGGCACTACAGCCCGTCGTTTCAATACACGGAGTCGCAGCTGGCTGATAATGCCAGGCTGATCGGCAAAGAGTCTTTTCACTTGCTCAGAGCGATATGCAGTCGTTCGGCGTAATTCAATCAATTAGTGCTGTTCATCCATGCACGATGGCGGTATATACTGGCCAATTCCGGGTGACCATAACAAATCGGATGATTCGTATGCGCCTATAAAGCTTTACGAACGATAATTCGGTGACATTTAGCAGCGCGGCCTGTCTCGTACCGGATGACGTTAATGCCGTTGATCACAAGAAATATAGCAACAAAGCGCTATTGTGCGTCGATAATAGCGGCACATCGCTTGTTTCTGCCCCGTTTCGTCGTTCGGTGAAAATTGGGATTGGAAAGAACACGTACGCTAATGGCCGCGCATCGGTTGATATAGAGCGCAAGGAAATGTTCTTTAAGAAAGAATATTGCACCTTGAGAAGGTTGGAAATTTATCTTTATGCTTACGCTTAACGACGACGCGATTGAGCTGCAAGATTCAATTGTTACGATGGGACAAGGTAAATCGGCGTTCGCCTCTTTGCGTTAATGAAATATCACCGCATGTTTACGAAGAGCAAACTGCAGCGTTGGCGACGACGCTTACTGATATTGCGCGAAGTAATTTACCGGATGGCTACGAATGGTACTATGTGTATTCAGATACGCTTGCAGATCAGCGAGTCTTTTCGGAAGCAGTTTACACTGCCGCCCATACGATGCCGATCAATCAGCTCGTGACCGATTATCGCGCATCAGATTATCGGCATAGGCTTAGCAAGAACCATCGCGGACGGCGTAATGCTGTTTGTGCAGGCAGCTGCTTTTTACACCGCATCGTCTAATTGCTCTTTTGCGCAATACCTTTCTAATGCTAATGCACAGCACATCGGATTTAATGCTTATATAACCACCAGGGAGGACTACGTATGAAAGCATATCTTTATAACATTCACTGTATCACCAACCTGCATGTCGGCAGCGGCGAGGTCTCAATCGGGTTTGATTGATAAAGAGGTTCAGCGCGACCCCGTTCTTGGCATGCCCTGCACCGGGGTCGGCAATAAAAGGAGCTTTGAGGGGTATCTCGACAGATCGTTCGGCCGACCGTCTAGACGATCGGGCTTTTGCTGCGTGCGTTTGGCGCGTCGCCGCAGGACGATGACATGAATGCCGACGAGCTGAAATTTATAGGCGCTACCCTATGGCGTATCCGGTGCAGCGCAAAGGAGCCTATGGAGATAAAACAGGTTCGTATATTATGAGAGCGAGCCGTGCGTGCGTTGATCATATCAATCAGATTGCGGCTTCTTTTGGCCTGCAGCCGGTAGATTCGCATGCTGATGATAGTAAAAACCTTGATTCGATTCAGCTGCCAGTCGTTGCTCGCAATTCAATTGGCGGTCGGATAAAACCGGCAGCAACTTGTGGTATGAGGGTTTGTCCCTCATCAAGCAGAGTTTGTTTTGTGCGATTGCTGGCGATGACGCTATGCTGCTTGACGGATTGATAAGCATCTTGATGGCCACGTTATTCAGTTCGGTGCTAATTCATCTGTCGGCTATGGATTATGCCGGCTAACCAACCTGACTAAGGAGCGCAGTAATGAATGGAGCGGTAGATCAGCGGTATTTTGACGCTGCCACGATCTATTGTCTCAAGAATGGCAAAAAGATAGCGCCTTTTTGAACGGTTGCGCGGATACGCATCGTCAATGGCTGTTATGATGCGGCATACGTCGCTGCCAGCGGCGGTCTTGAGTGTATGGTTCTGATGGCGATACGAAAGACCGCAAAGCGACCGCCGAAACTGTCAGGGCTATATTAGAGCAGCTTGGCGAGTCGTCTGTATCAGTAATGACTTGCGCGGGTATTACGATGAGGATAAAGCTAAGCAAGCCGTGATTTGCAACAATGTTTTTGTCAAGCTTGTTGGCAATACGGCAAGTTGTCTTATGTTGATCGGCGAGGAGGTTCACCAACATGGCAAGAAATAACAAGCAGCATAACCAGAGCCAGGTGCAGCAGCGAATCGTTTGATATTTGTCAACTTCGCCTACTTCTTTTTACGATCAGTACCCTGATAGTATTGCCCGGATGGTGGCTGCAGGTAAGACTGTTGATATGCATGTCCCGAAAAGCTTAAATGATGCGATAAAGCATATCAACCAACGTCGGATGGCAGGGCCTCAAACGGTGCATTCGTTATATCAGCGCGGATTACTTCGTCGGGTCGGCTCCCATGAAGTTCGCCATATTGCGCTGCGCGTAGCGCATCCGGGACTGATTGCCAGTATGGGAACTGCGCGCAATCCCTGATATTGAGGGTTGTATTCAGAACGGAATCAGCCTTGATCATACAACAGGGGCTGCCGTATATCCCAGGTTCTTCTATTAAGGGGTCGTTGCGAAGCGCTCTTGAGCCGTCGCGAAATGGCGAGTCTGAGTCTGCCTGCGCTCATCTTGAGTTATTCCGCGAATTGCTTGGTGACAATAGCCTTGACATGGAGACGCTGCGAGACATCATTGTTGCACTCTTTGATAATGAGACGGAATTTGGCCAGGCAGGCCAGCCGATATTCTTTGATGCCCTAGCCGAACCGGACGGCAAGTCGCTGTTTACGTTTGATTTTATTACGCCGCACCGTGCCGATGAAGATCCGTTTAAAGATCCGGTGCCGCTGCAGATTCTTAAGGTGGCTCCGGGTACGTTATTCAATTTTTATATTGCGTTACCGAGTGAGCTTCGAGTTAACGATACGTTAACGCTCACGTCGTACAGGTACAGGACGTATTTAAGCAGCTACGATGACATTTTGGCGTCGGGCGAAGACGAATCTAGGGCTACGGTCTCTTTTGCGAGGTCTAAGCATGGCTGATACTGGCGGACACTCGCTAACAATAACGTTTGCAGTGCGAGCCTGTTTCTCTGTTAAACTGGCATATTCATACGAGTTTAATGAGTTTCATCTACCGCTTGATCGAGATCGGCAATCCGGTATTGAGCGATCAGATTCACAACTACCAGCGGCATCATCGTCGCGATTATGATGCGCCGCCGCCATTTAAATTCTTCACGTTCGGGCGTTTTGAATGGCCGAGGCAATTATTAATCGCGGTCAGATTCGTTTTATTAAGCAGGCAGCATTTGAGGTACGCTCGCCAGATAAAGCGATTATTGATGCAATGATTGCCGGTCTCGTTAAGCGGCGGCACTTTACGTTTATAGATAATGCCGTTGATGTTATCGGGTTTTCCTACCAAAAAGCTGATCTGCAACATGTGCACCGCTTGGTGACGAGAACGTTATCGCCGATTACTGTTTATCGGACAGAGTCTGCCGGTAAAACAATCTATTTTTCACCGCAGCAGCCAGAGTTTATTGAGCTTGTTGTGCGCAATATGACGTTGAAATATCGATCGTTCTATGGATTTTCCAGCCCGCCCTTGATGTTCATCTCGTTCCTGATGGGATTATTAAAAACACGGTAACAACATTTAAGCGCGTTCTCGTAACGGCTTATGATTGCGAACTTGAGCTGATTGGTGCGCCAGATCTTTTGCAATTCGCATACGATACAGGGCTTGGTGCAAAAAACTCTAATGGATTTGGTATGTTTAAGGTTTGTTCATCGCGTATGAAATTTGAGGATATATTTACGCCGGAGCGTGAAGTACATTCTGGCAGAGATGAAGAAAAGCAGAATAACGAAAGCGGGTGTGGCTCTGACTTCATGCGTTTTTGATGAATTTGAAGTATTTTTACCGCAGAATCGGAAGACGCTGCTAAATAACTCAGCGGCAGGGACGCTTCTCCCTCACCCTGTTCTGCTTTTCGAAAGATTAAAAATCAACGGGTAAGTTACGAGTTCTCGCAAAATACACTAACATTGATATTTTTATCTTAAAGAATATCGCAGATGCGTTATATGATTTTGTGTCGCCTCAATTTTTCCTGAAGCGTGTCACGCGTATCGTAGGGATCACGGTACACTGACCGCTATTGATCCGCATACGTTATTTTGCTGAGCAGGATGTGAGTTTTTAGTTGAGTGTGATGTGCGTAATTATCTCGATTCAATTAATCACGGGATACTTATTAAACAGCTAAATGCGCTTATTCCCGATCGTCGGATTGTTAACATAATTAATACCTTGTTGCACCACGTGAGTATGATGATCGTATAGAAACCGAGACAAAGGCATTGTACAGGGGTCGCCGTTATCGCCGCTCCCAGCAATATCTACCTTTTCGGGGTTAGATAATTTCTGTATTGAAAAGTCGTGCGCAATATGTCGGTACGCTGATAATATGTATTTCGTGACGAATAACCGTGCTGATGCCGAGGTGATCCTACGGACGGTTCGCGATCGTCTGCGTACTGAGTATAAGTTGCAGCAATTACCAGAAGAGCGGAATTTTACGACATAACAAAGCGAAAGATGCTCGGTTATTGCTTGAAGAGGCTTCCAAACGGACAGGTAGATTGCATTCGCCAGCAACGCCAAGTTGCGAAAGCATATCCTAGCTGGCAGCATCACGCTATCGGTAAGAAAGACGACGTATACTATTTGCTTGAGGGATGGTATCCTGACAAAGCGCGACTATACTCTATTCTTTGAAAATGATACGTTCGTCTCACCGATCCCTTTTGCATGCAGTAGAGTCGTTGAACGTATTTGCCAACATTACATTTAACAGCCGATTCTTTGAAACATCCTCAAATGCAACATTCCCTGCACTTTCATAATAAATTTGGAGATTGTCTCGGGCATCTTGTACCGACGCAGCATGTCGCTCGGAGCGAAACGATGTTGCGCCAGACGAGCATCTATGAAAACTTACCTGAACGCCGGCGCTATGCGCTTGCTATGAAAGCTTCGTTGCACAATATGACGTCAGTGCTGCTCTACTATCTTTATCGTAAACATGATATTCGTCTTGATACCGCTGTCACGCGAATGAGGGCGTATACAAAAACGGCTCAATGCATGCAAGACTCCTGCTGACATGCTGCTCATAGAGCGCGTGCTCGTAAGTTATATTATAATACGCTTAATTTTTGTTATCGGTCAGCCTGGTTTTTGCTTTATCCAGCGAGTCGCCGTCCTCGAAGACCGATTAACGCATTAATTAGTTTTGGCAATACAGTTTTGTATAATCGGTGTAGTGACCTTATTCATAAGACAAGTTTAGATTGTCGTATAGCAGTTTGTGCATGCGTCAAATCATCGCGATGAGAGTCTGAACCTAGATATCGCAGATATGTTAAGCCAATTATCGTTGATCGTGTTGTCTGTCGTTAATTAGTCGGCGGCAAATCAATGCGAACGATCATTTCGAGGAGATGCCGGAAGGTGGAATTTACTTATCGAAAGAAGGTAAAAAGATTTTTATTCAGGAGTTTCAGTACAAATTAAATAGCCTCATTTTCCTACAAAGGCAATCGTATTAGCTACTGAGTATCTCATCACACTTGAAATTCGTAGTTTGTTGCGCTCAATTATCGGTAGAAATTGAGTTATAAACCATATAAAGGGCGCTGACGATGTATATTATCTGTTGCTATGATGTTGCCTCAAGGCGTAATAAGCCGGTAAATAAATTGTGTGCTGCCTACTTGCAGCCGTTGCAGCGATCTGTTTTGCCGGACATATTACTGAGCGTCAGCTAATGAAGTTCAGATCGCTCTCGCTGAAGTTATTGATACCGAAGAAGATACAATTACGATTTTTGTCGCTGCAAATGCTATACATCTGGCGCGGTGGCAGATTGGCGTCGTTGCCAGAAGTGTGGCGACTATATAAATTGAGGCGAACGTTTTTCATATTCAACGCAAAAATCACCCTACCGCATAAGAGGGTGATTTTTAGTGAGAACGCGAAAGAAATGGTCTTTCAAAGTGTCTGTTTGAGGGTTTGCGAAAAGTATCTATTAGGTAAGAGTATCTACAATGTTTTGAGAGGTGAACAGATTGCTCAGGGGCGTATCAATATCTATTAGGTGAGATATCTACTCCAACCAGAAGAACGAACCGTACGACCAAATTAAGTATCAATATCTATTAGGTGAGATATCTACAAGAATGGTCACGGCAGTCGTTAGGGGTGCCAGTAGTATCAATATCTAATAGGTAAGGTATCTACAAAGAAAAATCAATAGTAAGAAAAAGATCTTAGTATCAATATCTATTAGGTAAGGTATCTACAAATGCTAGCAGGAATTTTTAATTATCTTAGCGTGGGTATCAATATCTATTAGGTAAGGGTATCTACACTAGTGGTGCATGTTTTGCACAGTAAGACCTCAGTATCAATATCTATTAGGTAAAGGTATCTGCTCAGAGTTCATCGACCAACGATGCTAGGGCTATCCAGGTATCAATATCTATTAGGTGAGGTATCTACAAAAAATATACTATAAAAACAAATAAACAAATAATGTATCAATATCTATTAGGTAGGTATCTACCCGCGTTATTAGATACCGGAGGTTTTAATACCGTAACGAGAAGGAGTATCAATATCTATTAGGTAAGGTATCTGACAAGATTATCGCTAAGATGTCAAAGTAACGACAGGTATCACTATCTATTAGGTAAGGGTAATCTACAAAAAGGCAATCCAAAATAGAAATAATTGTATCAATATCTACTAGGTAAGGTATCTACTAACCTCTACGACGGTGGAACCCTGACCGTCGTCCGATAGTATCAATATCTATTAGGTAAGGTATCTACCGTGGAACGGGGTGCAACGCATTCGGTCGACAAGCATCAATATCTAGTAGGTAAGGTATCTACAGACCGCCGATCGAAGAGATTCAAGACAGGCTATGTGTCAATATCTGATTAGGTAAGGTATCTACGACGATCGCTATGCGGTCGTTGAAAAAGCCTCTTCCGTATCAATATCTATTAGGTAAGGTATCTAGCAAAAAGCATTAAAGAGGGTGCAGCTATTCGATACGTATCAATATCTATTAGGTAAGAGTATCTACTGATTTGATTATTGACGAGATGTTGATAACACAGTGCAGTATCAATATCTATTAGGTAAGGTATCTACCCTGCTAGCTCAAACCATTCATCGAAGTTCTTTAATTCGTATCAATATCTATTAGGTAAGGTATCTACGATCACCGTTACAAACGGTGATCCACGCGTATCAATATCTATTAGGTAAGGTATCTACTACCGCACATGGTACTCATCGGTGGGGCAAACTACGGGTATCAATATCTATTAGGTAAGGTATCTACTCGCCCAATGCGCGGCAAACGTCTATCTCATCTCGTATCAATATCTATTGGGTAAGTATCTACGCTATCGTCAAACGAGTTACAATAGCTTAATGTATCAATATCTGCATTGGGTAAGTGTATCTACCCACGGCTGAAGAGAACCTGGACTCTGGTCTAAGTGCCGATGTATCAATATCTATTAGGTAAGAGTCTACGGTCACCGTTACCAACGGTGACCCAAAAGCGTTGATCGGTATCAATATCTATTAGGTAAGGTATCTACCAACTCCCCAAACCACGGGGCGACGTAAAAAGTCGCGTATCAATATCTGACCAGGTAAGGTATCTGCAGGTCGCTCCACGGTAAAAAGCGACCACCGAGGGGTAGTATCAATATCTATTGGGTAAGGTATCTACGCAGAAACACAAATATTTTTGTGGGCTTCGTATCAATATCTCATTAGAGTAAGGTATCTACTGATCGTGGTCGGGAGGATCTCGACCGACAATGTATCAATATCTATTGGTAGGTATCTACTAGAACGTTTTTACCGCGACTAGCAGAGGCGCTGATTGTCTCGATGCAACTGATTCTTATCTGTTGCAGACCAGCTTCGCGCGCTTCTGTAAGGTTGAAGCAACTAGTGTTAGTATAGCAGCTCACGATTGATTTGTATATAAAATTGCCAAAATGTCTATTTTATGCGTCGACCTATAAATTTTTGTAACAGATGAGAAACAGATTAGATGATATCCTGTCAGTATCGTTCATTCGTTGGTCGACGCTGGATTTTGCAACTATGGTGCTATAATACTTGAATGAAACCCTATATTTCCCGTTGTAATATTTACGTTTTCCCTCTATAAACTACGAAATGATGGGTCGACTTTTAGTTTTTCTTCAAAATATAAGCTGACAGCACAAGAAAATAGCTTCGTGTAGCATTTTTCCGGATGCTATTATTATCGGCGTAACGGTGAAAAGCTGATGACCGCTTGAACTATGCGCGGGTTGTCATAGATGAGTGATACGGCTGTATCTCTTTTGATATGGAAACTATCCACTAGGTGACAATGGTGCAATTTGCATTTTTCTAGCAAGACTTGGGTCGTCGGCTAGCTCCACGAGGACAGGGGACGCAATCAAGCGGAGTAGAATCTGGCTACAGCGACAGCCTCAAGCATGTCGGCGACGCAGGTTTGCCGCAGCCCTGACTTACTGATATGAAGTAGAACGTGAAGCCGCGTCGAGCAATAACATCAACTTCATGAAAAGCTCGCAATGCTGTTTTTGTATGCGTTGCATTGTTTGGGTTGTGCTCAAGCAGCATCGCTGGTGGACGACCTCGTCAGAATTCACCGGACTGCAAGAGCGTTTTGTATAAAATACTCAAGTGCTGGTCCTACATTATGCAGAAAAGGAGCAATATATTGATGCTGCGGGCTGACTCCCCAGTGTCCGCCGCCAGTCATTATGACGAGCCCTTGGCTATGCAGCCGGTTAATAAACCTTACATAAGGCTTTTTGCCTATTGCAACCGACTGATTTATTGAGGCTGCTTCAATGATGCGCGGCCACGTGCAGCGGTGCGTCAGAAAATATCGAACCAGTTGTTCTAGGGTAGCCTCTTCATCGAATGAATAGGCGGCGGTTGTCTCGTTATACTTGAATTTACGCCCACAAAAGCTCAAATGCTTGCTGGATAGATAACTCGCCTGTGTCGCCTTCAGTGTTTTCTTAGTAGAGATATTACTGCTCGTTTTGGTAAACAGTTTTTAATGTCGGGTCAATAGTCTGGCAGCAGATGTTGAGCGTTTGTTTTGACGCCATCGTTGCTGCAAGTACAAGGAAATGCTTCCCCGCCTGATATGTCAATAGTGACGTCGCCGGTCTTTGCAAAGGTAAAGAAAATATGCAACCGCTTTGTTTGACTCGTCCTGCGAGAATTGCTTCCGAATGAGGCGATTTTGGATGAGCGGTTGTGCGTATGTAAGTTTCAAGCCGATTGAGCGGTCCAATAAGATTGTGCGCTTCGCTTGATACGAGGATAACTTTATCGTACTCATCAGCAACGGCCGCGATGACATTGTCGGCTGTACGTGAGATTTCGTATATATCGACGAGGATTTTAGGTCTCATGATTGTGACTAGCGCTTCTTTCTAACGGTACGTGATGACATAGCAGAAAGGGCTGCAAATGTGAGGAATACGCATAATAGAGTGACAGCCACTTTAAGTGCCTCATTAGACCACCAAAGCTTGTCTGCGTCTGTTTCTATGACGAGTGCACCGACGGCAACGGCAAACGCAGCTGCGTTATATACCGATGATCGAATTGCTTGTGCGGCATCGCTGAGTCCTTCTACTTGCTCTTTCACATTATGCGATAATGTGTTGACGCCGAGATTTTCGCGTATTTTTGTATAGGTTTCGTCGCCTTGCTCTTGTTCGGTTATATCAATAGATTAATATTCGCAGTAAACACGGCAATGTCCTGTTTGATTTTAGCTACCCTACTTGTTGCTTGCACAGATCTAGGAATTAACATAAGCGGTAAGACCAGTGAAACCAAAAACTTAAATACCCTATTTGTTGTTTGCAGGTCAAAAGGGTTAGCACTCTAATACTGCGGGAAGCTTCAGATGTATTGTGCAGGATATTAAGCAAGACGGTTCGCTGCGCGACAACTAAGCTAACCATTTCGACGTATAGATATGAGAAGTTGTCAAAAAGAAAGGCATTGCCATCGACCGGTGTTTTTATCATCACGAACGCGTGATGGCTCACGCCTGTGTATGATTTGTATTCATTCCAGCGGTCGAAAGCGAACTTATGCATAAGCTTCTGAAGCATACTGGCATCGCGTACAGTAGGGAAAATCGCTATGAGAGTCGCACGATATAATACCGTAAAGTCGACGAGCATTGTCAGTATGGTCTCTATGCCATTGGAGATGACGCTGTCGGGTTCTGTTTTACAGATTGATATCTGGGAAAGCGTTTTCTCGTCGAGGACCTTAAATTCGGTGTAACCAGGAATAAGGTTTGCTGCTTCATCGGAAGAGATAATGCTCGCAAGTATCATGCGGTCGTCATAAACGGGAATTATCGTTTCATGGTATTTGTCTTCTCTGATGGTGTTATTAAATATAATGCCAACTGCATGTTTTGCGATGGTGTGGTGAGCATTCTCTTGATATGTAGTGCTGTAGAACCGGCTGGAACTATACTTTTGCCATCTGATCAAAATCGGTTTTGATCGAAGTAGTGTTGTGAGACGATTCAGTATTTATTGATACGCTAATCTCTGCTGCAACCGCAGTAAGTCGAGCGGCGTAGCTGCCCTGCTCTGGTTGGGGCACAAAAGGCAGAGACACGCGACGTCCATAGCTGTTGATATCTTCAACAGCGTCAAGATAACTGTGAGTTCTACTGTTTTCCGTTCTTTATCTTTTTGAAAAAAGAGCTTCGTTATAGTAGGTTCTATATAGTATCTGTCCAATGTTGTGGCTGTATGGTTTGACGCACCGATTGTAGTTGTAAATGAGCGAAAAATGTGCAAAATGGGCACGGGAAGAATGATTGAGATCAAGACGATAATAACTCGGGACGGATCAAGGTTTTTAACTCAAACTCTTCTAAAACTCTGTCTTTATGCTGTCTATGCCAAGATTTGTGTGCGGTTTTGGTTGTCTGGTGGAAAGGCCTCAAAAGCTGCTTTATTAAAAGTATTTGCTTGCATTGTAGGCTTTCTTGCTTCCTCTTTATCCGACAATACTTTGTCGCATACATGAATCCATTGGTGGTATCATAAACGCTAGCCGTTCTTCGAGGTGTTTAGGGTCTACGCCTTCTTTGACAATGAAAAGGCAGCATGAAAAACATGGTACGATTGCTCCAGCTGCAAGGGTCTGGTGCTGCTTGAGACGTATCTTGTGTTGTGTTAGCGGTTTTGTGTTTCATAGTTATGCATTGTTAAGTGTTTCGCTGCTCGCAAGCTGTCCGAGCTTAAAAAAAGCGTGCGCTGTTGCCTTGCAGTCTTCAATATGATTGTGTTGAATGAAGTAGCCTGTTCGCGGTAATATTCCTGTGTGAGTTCTCTGAGAAGCTCATTCGGCGCCATTAAAGCAAGGTCGTAGAGCGGGTATGGCCCCTGGAATCGACGCTCTTCAAGGTTTTTCTCAACACACCGCTGAAATAGCCGACATTCAACCGGGTAAATTGTGTAGCCAATAGTGCGGCATGTTTCGCGGTGTTGACTGTAGAAATCCCAGAAGGCGTTCATGAGGTCTTCTTCATTGCTGTAGGTGGTAAGATTATCTTTGGCGTCGAGCAGAATAGGGTTTACATGCTCGTCCGCCCAGAATCGTTGAAGGTCTCTTTCATCCAAACGCCATTAAACACAGTAGTAACGAGTTGATCATCACATACGACGGCACCAATGCTTACAAAATCGCCATACAGACCGTCTGTTTCGGCATCAACGACCATAATTTTTCATTTGGTGATATAGGCGGTTCCATGGACTTTATTGCTTAGCACACCAAACAGGTTTACGGCGTAACCGGTAATCATATGATTTCTCTTCTCGCGGCATGCGTATCAACCAGCAAATATTTATAATATCTCATGAGTACCTGCTGCTTATTCTAGATTTTAGCCTTTAGCACGTTCAGCGCGCGCCTGTTCCATCGTTTCAATCGACTCTCTTGCTGCTTTGCTTCATCGTCCATATGATTTAGGAAGAATGCTCGCTAGTTCGTATACATGCAGCTCCGCTTGTTTCTCTGGCGTATCGGCGGCTGGCAGACAATATTTTGCGAGATGCTCAGCACTAAGCGATACATCAGCGCAGCTGCTCGGCTGTTAATATCGAATCGTCATGCTCTAGGTAATGTCTCATTTCGTCAAGCATTGTCGGCATTACGTCGTCGTGCCACTCGGCGATCCAGTCGGTCATTGGCGGGTCGTCAAGCATGAGGGCGAGGTATTCGCCGAGGTTTTGTATCATATTCCGCCCACCTTTTCGCAGCATCGCGATGCCATATGCCTGTGGATCCGCAAACATCAATGGTCGACCACGATAGTCGCATAATTCGCGCGGTTCGCCATAATATTTATCGGTTGGTACTGTAATGAATCAACAAAAGGTACGAGTTCGTATGATTTGATCATAATACTATACCTATTTTCAAACGAGGGAAAGTAAGGCAGTTTATAGGACGTGCCCTCAGGTCTTTAAGAGGGTTACTTCACGCGGTCAGAGGCTGATGTACCAGCCGCGCTCCGTGCCGTTATTCATATTAAATCACGTGTTACACGAATGAAACACTTCTTGCTTTATTCTCTAAAAAGTAGCAGGGCGAATTACTCGCCCCGTTCTTCTGTTTTCGCTTTCCGACGTTGTTTCACGCAAAGTTTTTCTTCGCCGTAAGCGTAATAAAAAGACAGATTTAAACTTTACTATCTGTCTTTAAGCTCTGCGTGCTGCAGCTTAATGCCTAATGCTACTTCATTCACTTTCTTCTTCTACAATTTCTGCATACTTTTAGCTTTCTCTCGAGCAGACTCTTATCTATAAGTTTTAAAGTATATTCAGACACCATCGCAGGAGACAAACTTCTGCTTAGTGTATATTCTACAACTTTATCATCTTTTGAAGTACAAAGAATAACACCAACACTTGGATTTTTCCAGCTTTTCTTTTTCCTTCTCTGTCAGTCGCTTCTAAATATAGAGTTTCATTTTTCCGATATATTCCGGCTTAAATTCTCTAACTTTAGTTCAAATGCGGCTAAGCAAGACAATCCCCTATGATAAAACAACAAATCTATATAGTAATCATGATTGCCAACCTGCACTCTGTACTCGTTTCCTATAAACGTGAAGTCTTTTCCTATCTCTAAAATGAAATTCTTTAGATTTTCAAGAATTGATTTTTAATCTCTATCACTTCAATCTTTGGGTGTATCAAGGAATTCCAACATGTAACTGTCCATGAACAAATTATATGTTTCTTGCTTTGTCTTTTTGCGTAGCAGCAGCCTTCGCCGTTAGAGTAGTGAATCTCTCATAATAGCCGCTATCCATCTGTCTCATTAACTCACGATGTAGTTAAATTTTTCTTTTTATCGCTAAGTTAAGATAAAATTCTCTCTTCCTTGCTTTTTGAGCCGGATATTATTTTTAAATGATTAGACTCAGCTCAATTGTGTCCAACAGTGTTGACACTTTTTCATCGTCTTTATATAGTTCATAGAATTGTTTCATTCTATAAAGTCCTCTGCGGGTAAATCCTTTTTAAGTCAGGGTAGTTTTCGGAGATCAGCAACATTTTCCACAAAATTCGATCCATAACTTGCTTCTTTGCTTTTCTCACTTATGTCACTTTCCTACTTCCTGATGCATCAAAATCAGCTCTTCATTGACTTTCCTGTAAGCACGATACTTTGCGCTCGACAATCTTAACAATATCATCAAACTGGTGAGGATCTTTTCCCGTATCCGTGTTCTGCAATGCTATCTCACCTTTTGTTCATTATTTTTCACCATCTAAATATACAGTTATTGTTTACTAGCATTTTCTTTGATAAAGCATCAGAATTTTTAGTTTGCACTTTATCTTTGTCGACTACAAAAATAACATGATCTCCATTTTGTAGATTTAAAGCTTTCTTATCCTCTTCGGAATAGTAACGCTTGCCCTGACCTGCTTTGCAATATCCATAAATGTATCTTCCATGTTCGGCTCCTTTCGCTCTACTTTTCATACAAAGATCTGGCGTTTTCTGTCTTGAAATTAGCGCTATCGTACTCGCTATAAACAAAACTTCTTCTTTGCCTCATTTTCAATCACTTCGAAAAATTCTTTGAAAGATCCCCGTGCAATATCCGATAGCTCCATTTCCCGCTTTGCTGTTGTTTTTGCTGATTTAAAGCCGCCTGACCAATCAATGCAAGACCGATTCTGCTATGCGCGGCAATAGCTTCTCTCATATAAGACCCGTAGTTCGGCTAAACTGTTTCATTAGAATCAACCTTTTCCTTCTAATATTAGGCTTTGTCTGTATATTGCTTACCTAATTTAGTCTAAAGAGACTATTATCTTGTTCCATTGGGCGATTTAGTCGGGGTTTGTGATGGAGCCGATCTAGACGATTATTAAGATATGTGATATGGTTAGATACCGAAAAATAATTAACAAAGCTGTAGGATTTCTGTGAAAAATCTATCGATACAGAGGGTGGTTTATTAACAAAGAAGATGCCGAAGAAATGGTTGGAATCTTGGCGTAGCACAAGTGGAGGCGAAAATTCGCGCGTTATGGGCGGAACTGCGGCTGCAGTCTTGCGGCGTCGGCGTTCAGCCTGTGCACATGCCGTGGACGGTTACGGTAGGAGAAAAGAGATTATGCAGCAAAGGCGAGTAACCGCTGCGGAAGCCCTAAACAACAAGAAGAAGTTGAGGTTCATTTCTACGACCGATCCCGAGACAAGCTGAGGGATATTAAAAGCCAATGCTGCAGATGCCGTGGTCGCCAGAATTCAATTTGGAAGATGCACCTGCTTATACGCGAGAAATTATAAGCGGCTATACGGTGAACCACCTAGCTAATGAATTGCGCGAAAAAGGTAGACAGCGGTTATGAGATACGCGATATTGCTATTCTTTCAGTTTTCTTCGGATGAGGCGCGTATAGCGCCGGAATACTGACGGCTTAGGGAGAAAGCAACCAAAGGCAATGTTGACGGCTTACGATCGTGGAGGTTGTTCTTGAACGCTTACAGCAAGCCGGCATAGATACAACCGGTGCGACGGTTACCGCGCGGAGAATGTACTAAGCGCTGATGATGTGACCGCTGTGAAAAATATTGCGGCAGTGCATGATGTAACGACCGCAGAACTGCTTGATGCGTACAATATGGGCGGAGATATGTCATGTATCGCCAGAGGAATTAGAGACGATGAATACTGGTGCTCGGGCGGCGAGGCGCGGGCGGTGTCGTACCGCGCTGTGAAGCCGGAGGAAACGATCGACGAAAAGACGATTAAGCCAGTTTGCGTGTATAAGCGTACGTTGACTGAGCGGCGAGGACATATCAAACGGTCTGCCAATAACAATAATTCCTGCGGTTATTCCTCGTTTTACCCGCAAGAATAAGTCGCGGCAAGAAGATGATAAAGAACAGGAAGATGATAGCAAGGGTGATAGCGATGTGGTTGATGTTGCTAATAATGCAATAATGCTAGTAATGCATAATGCTAATAATGCTAATAATACTAATAATGCTAATGCCTGTTTCTTATGAGACAGAAAAAAGCCTGCTAGGCATGATGTTTCCAGTGCATCGGCAATATTGAAAAGATAAAAGAAGCAGCAGTGAAGGGGCGCTTGCGGCGTATCGGAGCTACGCACATTCTGCGTGAAACGCTTTACAATCGACCAATCGTGTCCAATCGAGGAGTTTCAAAAGCACGTTATGAATACGACAAAGCGGGCGAAGCACGTTATCTGGCATGCCGTGACCTTGATAGGTATATAGAGAAACTCAGAAAAAGCACGGCGAAGCGAGTCCTTGCGATCGGCTTGGTAGAACAGGGCGAGAGTGCTGCTATGGTTAGCTATCATTGCGGATCCGCGGCTGCATTTTGGGTACTGCCCAGATCGACACGACACAACAGCTTAATCCATTTCGCGCTGAATTTCCTGACCGTGTAGCTGTTTCTTTCAGCATACCGTTTACGGATCTTAGCACCGGCGAATTGACGGTACTCGATTCTGGCGGTTGTCCGAAAAATACGATCTGGAGATGATAGTAGACCTGCGACCCTGATCGTATTGATACGACAATCGTTCACGCTGACGGTAGCACAGAAGAAGTATCTCAAGCTGTCCGTAAGCGCTAAATAAGACAAGATTGATTCTGTTGGGCTGCGATATCGCCCCTGCCCTCTTTTTGGTAGAAATATTAGGTGACTTCGCTGGCTATGTACTAAAGTGCTGTGCTATGTAGTATCGTTTGCCACTTCCTTGCCGTATGCCGTTTTAGTGCATAGTTCCCGAAGTTCGTGCGGTGCAACCGGGTAACAGTGTAACCGAGTGCCGCAAATGTGCGGCGGATTGCCGATTGCGTCCCTCGCTCGCAGTGATGTGCCATTCGCGGCGGTGTCATCGAGACGCGCGAGTATGACTGGCTGCGTCCGTCGTCAAGCTCTGTGCCGAAAGTCGCTGATCATTTGTTGATGCGAGCGGTTCAAGGTCGCGGTCAAGGCGGACGCGATATTGCTTCGTCTTAGCGAATTTAGGGTGCGTCATACGGTACGCGAAGTCGCCGTCGTTGGTGAGAAGCAATAATCCGGAACTGTCTTTGTCAAAGGCGCCCGACAGGCTTAAGCGCATATGAAGCTCGGCGGCAGCACGAGTAAAGTGTTGGCGCATTGCCTTGCATGCGGCGCGAACAAACGTAGCCGATGGGTTTTATTGAGTGCGATATGCCGGCGTAGCGGCGGGTCTGCAGGGCAACTGGTGTTCCTGCGACGTCAATGCTGTCGCTTGGCGTGCGCGCGTACCAGCGTAGCGAGCGTATGATTAACCGCATGACGGTTTCGTTTTTCAATTAAAACATCAGCCTCGCGGCGCGAAAGTACCGAGCTGCCGCGCGAGGAACTATTGAGCCGTTCCGGCGACTTGCCGGTATCGTGCGGAGTGTTCATAGTAGTAAGCCGCGTTTCTTGAGGGTTATAGCGTAGTTCTTTGCGATGCTGGCATCTGTTCGCAGAGTTTCTTCAAACTGTATGCCGGATGGTGTATTGTCTGCTGGTGCTGGTGCGGACGCTGCTGGCGAAGAAATGCTGGCGGACGTTGCTGCAGCTGTGCGGACGGAACTGCTGGCTGCTGCGATAGTGCAGATGGCGATGAGACGGCTGGGTTGGCGGCGTTCCGGTTGGCGAGGCTATTGGCTGAACTGGAATGCTCAGCGCTTGAGCTGTGGCTGCTGCGGGTCGTTTGTGCTGCTGGTACTCGGCTGTGCGGGATGCGGCTGGGCGGACGCTAGGCGCTGGCTGCGCGCCTGAGGCAGTATGAGCGCTAACGGATGCGGAGGCTGCACTGGCGCTGAGACAGCAGTTGGCTGCATTGGTGCCGCTGAAGGCTGGACGGCATGGCTGGCGGCGTTGGCGGAGCTTTGAAAGCTCTGGGTTGGGGCGCCGCCCGGCATTGCGGATTGGTGCTGGTGCTGGTTGCTGCACCGCTGGCGCTGGCTGCGGCGGCTCAGGAACAGCTGTGGTTACCGGTGTGCGGCGGCGTGGTTGAGGCGCCGGAATGTTGCTGATCGTTTGCGCCTGCGGGTTCACAGCTCATGCGTGCGCGTAATATCGGCGATAGCTTGTGAATCGTCGTGTTCAATTGGCTGGATGATGCGACCAGATGAACCTGGACGCGGCGTTGAAAACGGTGCGATAGGCTGTGGCAGCGCTGATGGCTGCAATGACGGTGCTGGTTAGCGCAGGCGCAGACGCGGCTTCAGCATTGGGTTTTGCAGGAGCGCCCGCCGGCGTTGCGGTTGGTGCTGGTGCTGGATGCTGCACCGCTGGCGCTGCTGCTGCGGCAGGAACAGCTGTGGTTACCGGTTGTGCGGCGGCGTGGTTGAGGTGACTTGGGCGTGGCCGAGCGTGGTGGCGTCGTGGTATGATGATGCCGGATTTGGGCGGGGTTGCGCCGTGGAGTGCGGCAACGGGGCTAGATTCGGGCGATACGGGTGCTGCAGGAGGCAGTATCTATTTCTGGCTGCTCGTGTCGGTAGGTGTCTCGCGCGAAAGAATCTGATGATACAAGTGGTGCTGCTGGTTGCAACCGATGAATCGTCCTCAAGTCACTTCGTGCACGGTACGGACGACGTCTTCAATGCCCAACCTGCGATTTGACGGTAGCGATCGGCATCAAGTGCTGGTCCGCGCTGGCGTTGTTCTTCGTTTGACAGAGCGGTCATCATAATCACTTTGACATTTTTGGTTTCGGTGGTGCTGCGTAGAATATCAAGCATATCAAAAACTCGCTGATTTTGGCATCATCACATCGCTGGCAGCGATGAGATCAGGGCGTTCTTTGATTGCTAATACAAGCGCCTCTTCACCGTCGCCAGTAGACACACGTCATGATCCTTCGGCGCCGAGCCGAACGTTATAGATTTCGCGCAGCTCTTGTCGTCTACTAATAATGTTTGTCATCTTACCCCCTATTGTACCGATATTGCTGCGAAAAAGCCATAGTCCTTACGGTTGATTTTGGCGGATCGCGCGGCGGAACTGATAGCGAAAACCTGTTGGCGTAATTGTTTGATGTATTGTTCGGGATCTAGCTTCAATTTCGACGATAACGGTGTGTTGGCGTAGGGGGTTTTGTGCGTCTGGCGTGGCGGGCGGTGTGTCGATTGGCTGCTGGTTCTGGATCGGACGAGGACTGTCACTGCCGGTGCTACTTGCGCTGTGTTCTGGACTAGCGGCTGGCTTTTGTTGCTGTGCTGTAGCAGCAATTGATGCTAAAGGCGGATTCTTTAATTAAGCGCTGCGGTTACAGTATCGCGCGCGGAATTGATGACGAAAAATGTACTTCCCTATATTCGCTTTCAACAGCGCCCGCCGATCGTTTTCGGTGAGGCGGCAGCACAGGTGTAGTCCGAGACCGGTGCCGTTGATTTCGCGCGTGTCGCTGTTGTCGACGCGGTAGAACTTTTGGAATAGGTGCGCTTGGTCTTCGCGCGGGAATACCGATACCGGTGTCGGATCACTGATAGTGATAGCTTCGTCGCCAGTGACGTCGAGCGGCGACCGATCCGGCAGGCGTATGCTTGATAGCGTTTTTCGATCAGATTTTTGGGGACGATTTCGCGCAAATGATCGTTATCGACATTAGCATAAAAAATCGGACTGACCTGTTTAGCGCCGTCTTCGTTCTCTTCATTGTGCGTTGGGCGATATATGAAAGTTAACCCTTTTTCGTCAGCGCGCGGCTTAAGTCCTTCAACGATGTCGCCGACGAACGATATGACGTCAACAATGTGCGGGTCGTTTTTGGGCGATGGTCGTCGGCTCTGCTGATGTCAAGCAGGTCGGAGAATAGCCGCCCCAAGTGCTGTGCTGACTCATGCGCCTTAGCGATATGGTTGCGTGCGCGATCGTCAGCCGAGGCTGTTTGCAGGTTGCAGTGCTGGTCCTAAATAGCCCTCAATGCTTCACGACAGTGTGCGCATTTCGCGGCTGGCGGTGCTAATAAACTCGGCGCGTTGGCGTTCGTCGTGGCGCTCAGCAGTGATATCGCGAAACACGACAATAACGCCGTCGTGCGTGTCATCTGTACTGATCGGACTGACAGAAATGTATGCCAAGAACGATTTGATCCAGATTGCGTCACGTCATGCTCAATGTATCGTCTTTACTGGCTTATTGCTGCTGAGCGCAATCGCACGGATCGGTACTGTCTGAAATATCCGTGCCAGTTGATGTTTGCAGCTTGGGCACTGGTCTTGTAATTAAGTCGGCGGCGTCTTGCTCGCCCCAGCCAATCATTTGTTGTGCGGCAGGATTGATGACCTTACGCCACCATGTGTTGTCGAGTGCAAGCACGCCGTCGCCGATTGCGTTGATAACAGCCTCTGACGTGCTTGCTGCTTGTCAAGCTTTAGTAGCGAAGCTCTTGGTATGACGGTCTTTTGCGGTGTCGTGTGCCGCAGCGGACTGGCGCAGCCAAAATGGTAAAGCCGGCGCAGAAGCCAATAGCACGTATAGCGATGATTGGCGCGATTGCGCGACAGGCGTGCTTTCCATAATAATTTGCTGTGCGACGTGCGACGGCGAGCACGCCGAAGAGCGCGACTCATTTGCTGCCAAGCACGCCGGCAATCGGCGCAAACGCATGACGAGCAAACTCATAAACGGCGAATGAACGCCGCCTGTTGCGACGACGGCACAGCTGTCGTTACGCAGCAGACGCGTAATTTAGCCCAGCACGACCTAGTGAGCTTATGGTATGGCGCTATGGCGTGGATACTGCAGCAACAATAAATGTTGCTGCTGCGAAAAATACTAGTATTATTGGTACAAATAACCGCTCGTTTTGTGGCGTCTGCCCCGGTAATATAAGACCACGCGCATAGCCCGGCGATGGCAGCACTTACAATCATGCAATCGCTTCGCTCAGCCGACGATGCCAGAACCGGTTAATGGATTGAGTCGTAGCGCCCCCTCGTTTGTTAGTGCTTATGTCTTTAGTAGTAGCATATCGGGTTGCTGTAGAGGATTCAAGGTTGGGCGGTTGTTGTGCTGGCATTGGCTGGTCGCCGGGGCGTCTAGTCTATGAGGTATATAGATGAATAAATAGGTTCAATCAACAAGCACAAACAACCCTCTCACTCATAATCGCCATAACCCATCATCGCCATCGTACCCATCATCGCCACAGCCATCATCATCGTCATCACCATAGCCACTATGGTTATTGCACACTATTATCGCTATCACTACTATCGTCATCCCCGCCAGGAGCGATGGATCAACCACTGAAACTGTCGTATTGCCTTTATCCTCAAATGCTGCAATAACATATCGCCCTTGTTGCTAACGCCAACTGCTTCGCGCCGGTACCATCAGGGAGCCTACGGTACTCTGACCATGATACTGCGAGGCTCCTAAGGCACCTGCAATCTTTGATAGCACTCAACTGCTATCCAATAGTTCTACAGGCTCTATAAGATCTGACGGTGTGTACTTCTTTAGCACTAGCTCTATAGAGCCTATAGAATCTGATAGTATGCCTTTCTACCTGATAACTCTATAGAATCGAATACCTTTGTATACTTTCCCGTACCAATACTATCAACAACTCCCATGAGGATACTAAAGCTTTCAGAGTTGGGTATTGATATGGTACTAGGGTTAGGTATTTCTCGTTTGGCATAATCCAGCTATCCTACCTATGAGGATTAGCCCGTCTGGGATCACATCACTATTTCTTAGAGATTGTTCAACCCGAGGCGCAACTGCTTCTGGATCCTGCAGTACAAGCATTGTCTTACCTGTTTTTGGATCAACGAAGTCCTCTGGCTTTATGCCTGGACAGACGGCTACTTTGCTGCGACCATAGAGATTATTGTAGTACTGGGCTCTTGGGCGCTGGAGTAGGATCGCTTCAGATCTATCAGCACCCCATTAACAATGTAATCAGCACCTTTGGCATCCTGTATGGGTGTCGCGGGGTACCAACTTATGTCAGTCCTGTCGATGGCAAAGCTCAAAACCCATCTCAATTTTACACCTTCAATATCCGCCTTCGTAGTTTCTGGCCATTCACGTCTTGCAGTTGGATTTTTCTGCAACAAGGCGCGCCGAAGATGGTAACTGAACATGTGCTGTATTAGTTCATCTTGAGGTAAGCTTGCTTCCCCAGTCGGTATGAACTCTCGAAGTGCATGGTTGTACCTGGCATACCTCTCACGCGTTGCGAGAGACTTTCTGCCTTTCTCCCCTCTTTTTACGATCTCTTTCTTTAATATCATCTACCATCTTATACTCATAGGTACTGATGAATTCCTGCAATGCGAGCGCGCCTATCGTCCAAGCTGGATCCAGTGGTTCTCAGCACGCTTTTCATAGATCTGGGCAATTTCAAGCGCGGCTTTTCCTAATATGCACATAGAATCTTTTGTAATGGTTTCCTGCGTTTCCTGCGGTGCGCGCTCTAAGATCGCATTAACGTCTTTGATATAGCCTTTTGAGTTTCCGATATCATGCCCGACTTGAGCTGCTGCGGTACTAAAACTAAATCTACCCAATTTTGTCTCGTCGCAGATGAGGGGTTTCGAGGTTGATCTGTTTTTGTCAGGGTTCGCCACAAGCGTCTGGCTCGCGGTAATATGGTCAGCATATTATCGTTGGTAATGTCAATATGATATTACCCGGTTCAGATCAACTAACCTGGAACAGTCCTAACCCATGAGATAGAGTTAGCGGGTCTTTAAATAATTTGAGAATGGTTGACCCCTAGCCGTCCATTATTTACCGTCTGTGTAGTTGGTTGATGTTAGTATACGTTTATCCAGAGCTTTCTCATGGTGTCGTTTTAGGTTGCTGGATCAAAGACCAATTAATGTGGTTGTGTTTTGGCTGAGGAGCTGAACCGACAGTGCGCATTTTTAGCTATTTTTAAGGTTGTCGGATATAATAAGAGATAGCCGACAGATTTTCAAAACAACTCTTTGATGACAGTGCTGGCGGTCTGATTTATGGCGGTCGGCTATATGATTGGCGGGCGATCCGGTATGCTGCGGCGCGGGTTTGCAACGGTTTCTAACGTTGTGACGTATTTCTTCAGCGACTCAATTGTATTGATGATGCAAGGCGCTCCAGCCGCCGGCGATCGGGCATCCGCAGGTTGAGCGGATTGTGCAGCGTCTCACTGTTCTTGATAACCTGCCAATGCCGAAACCATATTATGTCGCACACCGATTCCAAATGCCTTCGCAACAGGACGCTCGCCGAAGCATGCGGCAGTGGCGGTAACGTCGGGTATTATGGAGATTCTGGGAACGACGAGCTTGAGGCGGTGTTAGCGCGCAGAACTGGACATGTAAAGAACCGCGATATGCTCGTGTCGACAGTTGTCACTAACAGTAGCGGGTGCAGTCAGTTACTTGGCGCAATTTGCGTTTTTCTTTGGCGGCTCGGACGATGAGGACGCAAACCCGCTTGCGATGATTTTAATGGCGATATGGCACCGATTGCCGCGATGATGATTCAGATGGCGGTATCGCGTGGTCATGATATCGGCGGATGAGCACTGCGCCGACGTGCCGGCGCGGCGAGCCGCTTGCACGAGCGCTCCGCAAGCTTGAAGATTGGAAATATTCGCAGCCGCCTGTGCGTCGCGTCACGCAGGAAGCATCAGCGCACCCTCATGTTTGTGAATATGTTTTTCAATGCAAGGACTGGCGGTACTATTTTCGACGCATCCGTCGACTGAGGATCGCGTTGAACGGCTGAAACGGATTGACAGGCAACTAGTGGCGTGTAACGGCTGGCGGGATCGGGATTGTTCACCGGTGGCTGCGTATTCCCTATCGCCTATCGGTGCGATACAAGCGATTGCGGCGTCCGTTTACGACAACGTGCGTACTGATCCATGGGCTAGCGGATACAGGCGCGCTGTGGCAGCCGTTACTTGCGCAATTGCCGAAACAAAGTAACTATATTGTGGTAGATTTTGCTCGGGCACGGTGGAATCACCGCAGCCGCACTGACGAATCAATTTATCGCGCATCGGAACAGGCGCGGCATGTGCTTACGACTTGCGTAGCAACAGGATTGTCTGGCTGGGTCGTACTGATTGGGCATTCGTTTATGCGCATTGGTAGCAACAGAGTTTTCGCATATGTACCGCGGGATTGTGCGCGAGCAGTGCTTGTATCGCCGCCGATTTACCGCGATGAAATGGGTAATCGGCGCGATTGGCTACATCCGAGATAAATTATGCATGGCGTTTACCGCCAAAGTATTGAAAAACGCCTGACTTGGTAGTAGCAGGCTACATGAGCTGGGCGACAGATTAGGCGCACTCGGTTTTTCGCGCGCAGTTATCGAAGATGCGTTTACAGGATTTGAGAATACGCGCTGTGCAGGTGTCTAGCCAACGGACGGGACAACTGTTGCGGCGTGCAACGATTCCGACAACAATCATCTACGGACGACTTGACCCGCTAATGTGGCGCGCAATTTTACTGCTCTGCGGGTGAACTCGTGTATTACCGTGTGTCCGCTCTCAACTGGACACGCGATCCGCGGGCACACGCTGCGCGAGATTATGACAATAATACAATCTTGCTAGCATGTATGCTTAGAGGCAGTTCTTTTATGCTGCGGTGTTTGTGTTGGCTATGCGCTCTGTTGCAGGTAGCTGAACACTTTAATACCGCGGTGGCAGTTCAACTGTGTAATCTGTTGTGATGTTACCCGTCGTGTTGGAATAGTTTGCCGCCCATAAGTATGCGTCGGCGCGCTATTGATAATTTCAGCGGGTCATTGAAAACGCATCAATGTCACCTGCAGCCGCCTGTCACCAGAACGTCCGACGCAATTGAAAGCTCGCGCGCAGCGCGACGCTGCTACTGCGCAGCTGCCGATTGCATGTGCTGGCATTGGGCCCGTTTGCGTAATTAACGCCGCGTGCGCAATTGCCGTGAGGTTTGGCGTTTCGTCGATTTCGCATGTCGAGACGATGCCGTCTTGCGTGTTGTCTTTGTTTGGCGTCGCCGCGAGCCACGCATCTACCTGCAAACGTTATCTCGTATGATATGTTGCTTGCAACGATGACGAGTTGCGTGATGTCGCTTGACGTATGGTAGCGCGATGGCGCGTAGGTGATGCTGCCGTCAATAATAACGGTTCCTGACTTTTAATGATAATGATTTGCCTGCACCAACTTCGCCGCTGATACAACGTGTCGCTGTTGCGTTATAAACGCCGGGCGCCATGCTGGCGTACATTTGCGGCGTGATTGCGCACGTTGACGTAAACTACCCGCCAATGTTTGGTTGTGCTAGATTGTTCCCCATTTTTCGCTAACCGCCGCCCTGGGCATATGGCGTTTGCAAATGATAAATTGTTGCGGGTTGCTTCAGCGACGTGCTCGCGTTTGCTGCGCCCGCCAACGCCCGATAGTCCACCGGCCGACGCCGATCGGATGACGCCATTCTGTGCGTCGTCATGCCAGTATTCGCCCAGCTGCCAGGGTTGTCCGCTATCGGCGAGAGAACTCATTGCAGTAATGGACGACTGTGTACTGCGCGGCGGGTGGTCGACAGTACGGAGTTTGATCCGACGCGCTACCATTACCCAGACGTGTATACGGATGGTTTTTCCAATCATGGCAACACTTTGGATATGCAACTCGCGTGCGTATCGCCGCCTGCACGACGTCCCAGTTGTGCGGCGGATAGTCGTGGTGCGGCATGCAGGATCGCGACTTGCGCGCCCGCTGTTTTAGCTTTTGCATTGTTTACCTGGTTGCTGCCGCTGTTTGAGGCGGGGAATGATGGCGCTTGCGAGATGTTGCAATCTGATGCTAATTATGCAAGCTTGGATTATCTTTCATCCACTCGCGGGCGTGAGCAGCTGAGCCAAAGTCAGCTTCAGCATAGCGCAAATGATCGGAACTTGTTTTAATTAAATATTTGATTAAGAACAGTTGTTACGGCGCTCTCTCCGCTGGCTGATTGGATAACCGAGTTCGGTATTTTAGTCATATGTGCCCCCAATCTCACGTCGATATTACGCAGATGCCACCTTCGTTCTGAATAATACTTGCGCGTCAACTCTCCTCCTTGTCCGATTGAGCCGATACTGTACTGCCGTCGCCGATTTTGGAATGAGGTTAAAGTTGATTTGACGACGAAGCAGGCCGGTGTTGTGGCGGTCCCTGCGATATTGATTGAATTAGCGTAGTACCACCAAGTCTTTTGGCAGACATACCAGCCAATTTTCACGCGTCGCGGTACGCGCATGCCGGTGCAATCATCGGTGTGGACTAACTGATGAGTACTGTCCGCTGATGATGCCTCAGGCTTCCCGATGTCCGGAATCCATACTACGTGTTCGCAAGCGGTCGATTTCGCGAGATGACGTTTGTTGTGTCATGTCCCAGCTATTCAGCTTGCTGCTGCGTAGTGCGCGACGTCTTGGTACGTTGGACATGAATTCTGAACTTCAACCCACATGTCCCAGTTTTTGGTCCACGCAGCTGGCGAGCGGAATGTTCTTGAGCGTACTTGAAAAACGCGCAAGCTCGCTAGGGCTGACGGTGAGCTCTCCCGGTGTAGTTAACCGCCCCGTTTAGGCCATCCGGCTGAGGGTTATTGTGTTTTGTATGTATGTATAACGCTTTCCTGCCGATCCGGCAACGGCGTGCGACTGACATCTATATCGTGGCCTTTTTGAACAGACAACTCTAACACCAAATCTTCGGAGAACGTGTCGCATATGCTAAAAGTTATCAAGGCGTGAGGATCGATAGCTCGGTCGTCCATCGTAAAAGCAGCGGTTGGTATTATGCCTGTATGATTGATCGCCTGTATAACAGCCTCACGGTAAGTCGCGACGATTCCGTGATAGGATTTGTTGCAGTGTAGGTGATCCCAGATTATTCGCAAACCAGTAGCGTGAATAATCATCCCTCCCGCACGCAGCGGTACGCCGTACTGTCCTGCATCTACTGTGACGCTCCCGGCCGGAAGCGCTATCCGACACCACACGATTTGCGTGTTGATTCCGGTTAACGCTGGACTCATGCGTGCCCTGTTGTCGGGTTTGGGTAACGATCTCTAGCGTCGGTTGGTGCTACCACCGGCTAGAGTCGTTGAGGATCTGAGAGTATAGACTGTCCTTGCCGCCGCTAAAATTTAGGAGATACTAATCGGCACAACTGTTCGAATTGGGTCTGCAGGGGTATAGATGGTGGCTGATGCAGATTGTGATTGGATTAGATATTCGGACGTCCGCATGGCGAGATCAAGTGTATGTGCATAGGATGCTCTCTTGATTCAGGACGGTTTAAGCCCTGCGTTCCAGTTTTCTGCAGGCTTTCTATAGACTATCCCACTGAGCTGCACCGGCGACGCCGTTTGGTGTAACCAATTTCATTTGATCTGTTGAATATGCATTTGCCGGTTGTGCAATGATTATGAAAGCAGCTTGTACCGTCAGCGCTCCCAGTAATATCGCCCCAATGATGTGTTTTGTCATTTGGGCTCGCTGGATATGTCATATTTTGTGACGCTATCTTTTCTGTAAGAGTCAACCCAGTCGGACAGCTCTTTTATGGTTACCGGTGAGATGACTTATCATACAGTTGCCCCGGCTGCAGATAACTTCTTCATGGTGGCTAACGTTGCCTCTGCTTTGTTTTTATCTCCGGTAGCTAGGTAATACCAGAATTAACTATAGTTGCAGCAAATCGTCATTGTAAACCATTGCGGACGCGATCTTGAGACGCGATGACTGGATATTTATTTGGGTCGTTGCTTGCAGTATTGTTGCGAGCTTCTTGTATGAGGCTTTGCATGCTTCTGTCTGCTACTACAGGAGCCTTTTTGCTGTTTGACGGTATTCTTTTTGCAGCGAAAAATAACGATCGTTACTATACAAATTACGGCAGCGATAGTAATGCTTGATAGTATGCGCAGAGTTCTTTTTGCTCATTGTCACTCTTTCATAGTGTACATGAGCGAATAACCGTAAAGCAAATTATTTGTTTCGTAGGAGTTCTAACCCTTAAAATACAAACGCCTTCTTAGCGACGTGAAAAGCTTATAGTAATCATAAATAACTTGCATGAGAAAGTTGTTGACTTGATTGAGTTCAACCCCACCCCGTACCAGGCTCACTACCTTTGCGACACATTTATTAGCAGCTATGCAATCCAATAGATCAAGCGGATAATTTCCATTAATGCTGAGTGCCGCCTGAACTGGTTGTAGTATGCGAGATACCAATAAATCCTTTCCGGCACAATTGATGCACGTATGTTTGGAGATAAGCATTCCTCTTGGATAGTACGATTGAATCTCTCAATATGAGCATTGTCATTACTCTTGCGCACTCTGGAATGGCGCAAGGCAATCCCTTTAGAATTCAGTTGATCGTGAAACCATTTACCAAACTCTAGCTCGTTGTCGGTTTGTAGCATCGCCAGCGAGATACCGAGATAATCTTGTCCGCGCATAACAAAATGAAAGCTCGCCCGCTGATTGCATTTGGGAGAATACTCAGCATAGGCAGCACGCGAAAAAGAGATCTATGAGTGTATAGACACAAAAGCGCCCGCCATCTCTTTGCGCGAAATGAATAGTATCCGCCTGCACTAAGTCTCCTGGTTTATTAGCTAGCGGGCGCGGTATATAAGGCCGATGCCGTTTCCACTTGCTTATAGGTTTTTGTGAGACCTTGGCGCCGCAAGGTACGCTTAACGCTACTGAGTGATACCGCTACGCCGCGCTCTTGCAGCTCAAGATGAATAAAAATACGCACCGCGGCCGCTCCGCTGTCTTTCTGTTACAATAGCCGCAACTATCTCGTCTGGCAATGTATGAGGATGATGCCGCGGCGCTGAAGACAAGGTCGGTATATGAGCATTCCATGCTAAGTCTAGGGTCTTAGCTTTTTCTATCCATCGATACAGCGTCGTCCGGTGTACGCCGCTCCGGCGGGCAGCTTCAGCGACACTCATGCCTTGGCGTATGACCAGATCTACTGCCGCTCGTCTAGCCTTTGGAGCGTAAGGATTGCTAGAATAGCCATAGCAGACTACTCCTTTCTGATTAGGTGGTACTAATCTAGTGTAGGGATAGTCTGCTTTTTAGCGAGAGGATGTTGCGAAGGTAGTGAGCCTACGCCCTATTGACAATTAACGTACGTTACCTTGTATAATAGTATATCATCCACCATACAGGCATCATAGCCTTTCGGATCGAATACAAGTTAACAACTTTTGTAATGGTGAATTAATTGAGAAACCTTGCAACAAACATACATGTCCAGTACGCTTGTTCTTCTTTTCTGCAGAGCATTAACCCTAACCTCTTATACTCAAGCTCTCTCAAGCTGCGTTAAATAAAATAGTAGAGACTCTGGCTATAACCCTATGGCTCTAGTCTTTCAGAAACAGCCTATCTTCAGTTCTTTCAACGCATCGCTGAGAGAAGCTTGATATTAAAGAGATCCAAAGCTCCACTACCGTGCGCACACTGCCGCGGAAGGAGCCTACCGCGAGCAGGTCGATCGTCGAAGGGTTCTTTGCTACACGCTGTTTATGGCAGCGGGTCTTGTTGATGTCACCTCTCTCAACAGCGGGTGAGAGATCGAACTGTAGAGATGGGAGGTCAATCGGAACCTTCCTGAGTACGCTTAATTCGGCATCTACCTCTGGTTCTCGGAGGTTGATTAGACGCATTAATAATGTGCAACTCTCTTCCGGGATATAGCGGATCTCTAAAGAGTCTCCTAAGACCATCGAAGGGGCACGAGCTAGCTCCTTCAATTTGCAATTATGAGTATTCGATCGGTGGTGCGCGCGAAACAGCTGCTTGCATGCAGTCTAAAGGGGTGACGTCATTACGCTTGCAAGTCCGTCGTTATGTTTGCCGGGTACCAGATATGGATGACGAGCTCCATCTGTCGCATCAGTGCCGACTTCTGGCGTTGCCGACGACATGTGCCTCCATATCGGTTTCCTGGAGAGCGGAAGGATCTACTTACCTGTACGATGAGCGTGCTGGTACATGCTCTTAGATCCCCGCACACTCGGGGGCATCGCCACCGTCAGTGTGCGGGCGGGTGCAGCCTTGCAATCACCCGCTCTAAATCTTGTGCGCCGGGTTGCAAATCAGGAAAGCTCAAGACCAGACGGCCAGAGATGATTGCGCGAGTAACGGCATCGCCAGTGATGCCGTAGAACGTCTCGCTACTCAGAGCGGGCGCTTTGTGCTCAGCACGGTGGACTTTCTGCCGTACGCTCCGCTCGAGGGACGAGGGACCTTACTGCAGCTGCCGTCTGTATTAATCTAATCAGCTGTTCCGCTTTCCTCGCCAGGCGGATATAGTTTTATTAGCATGCGCTATTGTATCACCCGCAGCGGCTGCCGAGTACGCGCATCATCGAATGGCGATGGGATGAACTGGTCGGCGGTTGGACTGTACGACCCAGGCGCACCAGCGCCTCGGCGGCGCTTACTCTGGCGCTGGTCGGTGATCTGTGCACCTGTGGTCAAAGGGCGCGCAGAAGATGCCGGGAATGCCGGGGCATTGACGAGTTGGTTGCGGAAATCACGCGTTGCGTTGACGGCAACGCCGGCGCGCTGCCCTGATCGGGCATAATTTCAGGGATTGGATTTGCAAGAGCAAAAGAGCAATAGGATTAACTGCATGCTCTGTATAAGCGCTTTGCGTGAGTCGCCTTTGTGATACGCCGATAAAGATATCGGCATCGGCGATTGCATCTTCCATTGTTCCGGACTTTGCTCCGGTCTACGAACTCAAGAAGCGCTTTCTCGCCTGATTCGGAGGTCGGTGCGGCTATCGCCGATAATGCCGCGGCTATCGACAGCAATAATCTCACGAACGCCGTATAGGCGTGGCAGCTTTATGATAGCCGTACCGGCTGCTCCTGCTCCAACAGTGACCACCTGCAGCCTGCTAGCGTCTTATGAACAACCATGTCATCGCATTGATAAGCCTGCTAATACAACAGCACATGCCGTGTGATCATCGTGAAGACGGGATAGACAACTCAGCCTTTAACGCTCTTCAATCTCAAAAGCACTTTGGTGCCGCGATGTCTTCAGGTTACTGGCAAAAGCTTGGCGCATCGCTTTACTACTGCTACGATCTCATCAGGCGTATGGTAAACGTGGGTGACGATCGGTACTGTCGACACCGGCAAAAGTGCTTGAACAATAACTGCCTTGCCTTCCATCACCGGCATAGCAGCCTTTGGATAAAGATCGCCGGGTCCAGGATTGCTGAACCATCGAGGACGACAACAGCTGCAAGGTTTGATTTGATCCCGGCTATACCGTGATAGCGCCGGGTTATCGGCACGTAAGCGGCTAACTGCTGCGCTACCCGGGCTATAGTAGGCGCTGAGTTCGCCGCGTCGAGGCTGCCGCGCCTGTCTCGCAGCGCCGTGGTGATTTTATGCCTTTACACTTTCGTGTAGGGTGAGTGCGCTAGTTTATCGTGGTCCATATACTAATCTATTATACCTTGTTTGGTATACTAAAAAGCATGAAGGACGATCAGTGCAGGGCTGTTTAGGGTACGTTCAGGAGATGCGTGCTGAAATGAATGAAAGTTTGGCATCATGGCAAAGCAAAAGGGCGATATATCAAAAGTGTATAGCGTATCGCCCGACCGGCACTACTGCCTGCCGTGCTTGAAGTTGACAGCTGAAAACGCGCGCCCGTCTTCCGACAACCGCCAAACTGGCACAAATTGGTACGCATTGCCGAAACAGACAGGCGTGGCGGACTTGCGAGCAGCAGTGATACTAAGACAGATATAACATAGATTTACCGGAGTTAGGGTTTGGCTAAGCTTTAATCATAGCCTGTAACTATCTTTATCTTAATTTCTCAGTTTATGGCGGTTGGTTGAATCAGATCTACGCGGTTGTCTCCAGGTTAAGCTCAACAGTACTGGACTTATGCTCTGCTAGTGTCAATGCCATGCAGACATTGCTGCAGATGCCAGGTGTTATTACTGTTTGCTCTGTCGTTTCTTACCTTCTCTTTCATGTTCTTGATTGACCTCGAACAAATTAGGTTTCGGCTATAGAGGTTTTGTAATACGTAGAGTATAATGCCCAAGTGGCGGTACGCTGCTAGATGTACTAACCGATGTTCTTAGGGAGTTAGAGGATGTCTGTCTTAGTTAAGTTTGAATGCTTGGTTCCAGTTCTTTTCTATCATAAACACCCAAACACCAACACACCCAACCACAATATGGTTTTGTGATGTATAACAAAAACAACCAAAAAAAAACCAAACACACAACAACCTAGTTAGTCTATTTGGACAGTCCTCTTCATCAGAAAGAAAAGCTCTTGCAAAAAGTACTCAACAAGTTCCCCCATAGATTCGTCTACATTGATGATAGATTTATGGCTGATGAGAGCTCGTAGAGAAAGGCTCGTTAGCTCTTGCTGTCTGCGTCTATGATTTAGAAGCGCGACGATAGGTTTGTGATGCACTGCAAATATACCTGTTTGTTGATGTTTAATAAAAAGACTTGCTCCGGTTTCTACTGGCTGGAAAGAATGAGATCGTAGCTCTTTGCGGGTGCTGTACTTTTAATACAGTAGAATGAGTACTTTTATAACTATAGTTCATTCTTCAGACTAAGTTTCTGCTCCACCAGATGCGTTGCTAAGGCTGTTTTCGCACTAGGTGTCGTTTCACGCAGGCTATAAGTGGATATAGACTATAGCGATAACTTCTCTCTGCATGGCCTATCGTGAAGCGAGGACATTGTGACTGGCGTTGTGCGAGGATTTTGCGGAGGAGTTTGAGGTCAATTCTTGCTCTGTTCTCGACCTGTGAGTTATATATAACGTGGCGGACGAGAGGATCTATCAAGCAAGTACGAAAATCCTAAGCTGGCATTGTAACGCGTTAAGCTGGACAGCAGATGAATGGTTGTCAAAGTCAACGCAACTCTCCAGCATCCACAAAGACCATACAAGCCACCACGGATATCGTGAAGACATGCAGTACGGCCATTGATAAACGCTTTGCTGAGGTTGACGAACAGTTTGCTAAAGTCAATGAGCGTTTCGTTGGAGTTGGTGAGCGTACTGTCAAAGTTGACGAACGCTAGCTACTGAGACTAAATGACTACCTCATCACTAGTATGACAGAGCTCCGTCCTGACATGTTTCGTTGAAGAGGGCTCCCGTGAACAAGTAAGATGACACAATCTTCGAAGAACAGAAACAAAACTACCAGTCTCTTGATAAACGTCTACGCCCTGGTTGAGCAAAGCGTTTCCGGATTTGACTGAAGACGGCAACAGCGTGAATCTCTACGTGCCACGAATATTTGTGCAGCTATGGGGTACTGGTATAGAGCTTCGTTTGCCAACTCCGTTTGTGCGACTACGTAGAACACGTTGGTTTGTAAGGCTTCTTATGGTGTGGGAAGTTATCTTACTTTTAGGCAGCGTGACTAGGGTTGGGCTTGGTTACGTACTGGTTAGCGAGCCTTACGATGGATCAGTGCGTAAACCCGAGCATAGTCGCTACCAGCTCGGCTCTCTTCCTATGCTTTTTAAAGATTGCGATTGAAGTCTCGTAGGCGTTGATTGGCTCGTGCAGGTCGTGACGCGTATACGCTACCAGCTGTTTACGTCATCTCCCGGGCTTGCGGTTGGCGCGCCAAAGTCTACGTAATACCACGTATGTTTCGTTGCGGTATGCTATTTCCTGCAGATCGGTAGCTTGTATGATAAGTTTACGCAGCCATGTGAATCTTGCTCTGCGGTGCGCTCGCTCCGGTCTCTTCGGCTGGTTCGCGGCACATGGCATCATTAACTAGCTCGCCGTTGTTAACTCCTCCTCCAAAGCCTAACTATGCTCGGTGGATAAAATCAGGGTTTGCTCCCAGTAATAATCGCTGATTGCATGTCAAAAGCCACTAATCAATACGCACCGATCCATGACTCACAAATTAGAGTTTTCTATTGTTATTTGTATTGTTGTTGTATCGTTAGTTTGTATCGTTTCTTCGTCCATAATGGCTATGGTTGGATGCGTTTGAGAGCTTAATATCGCGGCGGTAATTCAATTGTATGATCGGTTGCGATGTTACCTGTTGTGTGCAAATATAGTTTGCTGCCCAGAGTACGCGTCGCGGCGCGCATGTTGATTGTCTCGGCAGCGCGACCTGCCAGTACCAGTGTGTGTAATCGTCACTTAGAGGAGGATTCCGGCGCCAGGTGCGGCGGCGATTGGGCTCGCGCGCCGTGAGATGAGTGATGTTGCAATTCTTTGTATTTGCCAAACACTAAACAACCCGTTGTGTAGCCGGCTGTCCCAAGTTTGGTTTTATCTTGCGCTGTCTCGCAGGTCGATACGATATTTCACTCCTTGCACGTAGTTTGCCAGGGTTTGGTGTTGCGATGTAGCCAGGCGTCGACGCGTGATTACAGTGTCTTTCGCCGATATACTCGTTTACGCGGCGATGACGGGTTGGGTACAATGTCCGGACGGCTTATGGTGCGGTGGTGCGCATCTAACATCGCCGTCAATAACATGCAGTGCCTGTCGATTTTCATAATGTGATCTGCCGGCCTACTTCGCGCTGCTTTTGCAGTGGGCGATCGTGACCGGTGTATCGTGCCTGTGTATGCAGTTGCCGGTGCAACGGTATTCCCCGAATGGGTGTGCACGTTGGATTGTGGGTCGTTGCCGATATTAGTTGAGCTTGAATTGCTCGCTTGCCGTACTCCTGACATTTGCGAAGGACGGCTTGATGACGCGGTCTGCAGGCGCTAACTCCCGATGCGCAGCATGCCTGCCATGTGGACCCGTAACCGCAGTCCGCCGCCGATTGGATCGTGCCCTGGATCGGTGTTACCATGCCGTACTCGCCCAGCCGCCGTGAAGACGGTCTGCTGCGCCGGAGATAACGAGTGCCTACGCGTGATGATTGACGATTTTTATATTTGTTCTACAGGCGCGTCCGGTAACGGCGACGTGAGTTTTGACCGACACGCATGTCATCCCCAGACCTGCACGGATGGGTACTTCGCGATGCCGGTAGCTGTTTGTGGATATGATATGCGATGATTTTGTGTCGCTACCGCCTCGGCGAAATCTCCCAGTTATAATGAGCGGGTCTCATGATGCGGCATATGGGTCGCCGCTTTGCGCACCTGAAGTGCCAAGTTTTTGCATTATTTAGCGAGTGCTGCCATTCTGTAACTCCAGGCGAGCCGCGACGCTGAAGTGTTGTACAGGCAGTGGCGCAGTCCTGACAGTTGGATAGTGCCGGCATCCGGGTCACAAAGACATGCGCGATTGTGCCGTGGTTTACTTCGGCGTGGTGAGTGACCTCCGCTTACTTTATTAAAACAGTTGCGATAAGAGTGCTGAATGCATTTTCGCCGCCTGCTGCTTGGACCTTCTTTTGAAAATCGTATCCGTCTGCGCGACGATCGACAGTGTACGCAAGATCTACCTGCGTTCTGAATAAGCGCCAGCGCGTCAAACCTCCTCCCCTTGTCCGATTGAGCCGATATTCTTGTGCCGCCGTCTGCCGAGTTTTTGAGCTAAGGGTTAAAGTTGAGTTTGACGACGAAACAGGCCGGTGTTGTGTTTGTCCATGCGATGATTGAATTAGCGTAACATGCACGAGTCTTTTGGCGAACATGCAGCCAATTTACTGCCGTCGCGGTACGCTGCGGTACCAATCATGGGGTGTGACTGAGCGTACAGCCGGGAGCTGGGATGATGCCTCGACCTGATGTCCGGAATCCACTTTACTGCGTGTTCGCCAAAGCGTCTCGATTCCGGGACATTGTTGATGTCATGTGTCCAGCTCTCCGGCTTGCTGCTGCGTAGTGCGCACGACGTCTTGGTACGTTGGAAAATATGAGTTCCGAACTTCAACCCCACATGTACTGCATTTTTCCGGTCGCGCAGCGGCTGAGCGGAATGTTCTTGGGCTGCGAGCACCATAAGCTCGCCAGAGCTTGACGGTGCGCTCTCCGGTGCAGTTTGAGCCGCGTTTAGGCCATCCGGCTGGGGAGTTATTGTGGTTTTGTGTTTGTTGTTGAGCTGAGCGGCTACTGATTGACCACGTCTATATCGTGTAGCGAGGGCTTTCTCTTGATCCACACACTCCTAAGTCTTTGAGGATAGCAGCTGCCGGCTTTCACATCAGGCTGTGCCGCACGCACCTAATGATGAGCGGCTGTGTGTACCATCCCCCTCGGCTGGAACGTCTCCGACCTTATAACTTGAATGTCCTCTGCCCTCCTTCTGCTCAGCCATTCTTCCTCCAACTCCAGGAACTATGCCTCGGTCAATGGCAGACCGATAGACCGTACGCCTGACCCTCGTGGACAGATAAAGTGGACTGCATAACTGGGTCCGAGCTACTCCGAGTACAACTTGTTGGCATGTACACACTACCTCTTAAATACTACATCTGTGTAACGCTAGAATCTATGTCTGGAGTCGAGATATGTTATACTGTTGTTATAATGAACTGACATGATGCCATGCAACACCCATAGCGACACTATACTTACGAGCATAGGCGGGCGCACGAGTTCCTCTTGCTACGTTGTAGAGTAATCTGCGCGTGCCTTCCATGCTGAAAAAGGCACTAACGTGAGGCAAAGTCACAAAAAGGTGCAATCAAGTGTAAAATAATGGTTGTCGATGTTTAATTAAATAGGACGACAATTTTGTTGTACTCTAGTAACATTAAGTTTAGCCTCATAGAGATGCGCTCTCTGTTTCGTTTAGTTGCAGACGAGTTGGAAGGCTGAAACATATCTACCATTCGCCTGTAGATTTGGGTTTATAAGCACTGACTTTCCTATGAGCTCTTCTAAGTTTAGGTGAGTCCTGCGTACCTTCTTTAGCTCCATTACACTCACTAACAAGTTTATACTTTGCATTACGGGTCGGGTCGTCCGTAGCCACCGCCACTGATTACCTCATCTTTTACGCTGGCTAGCAACTTCGCCGTCATCGTTAAATTTATCTGAACTTTTCATCGTATTAAACTTGTAGCTTTAACAGGAGTTTGGTTACATATGATCTGTTGTTTTAATATCTGTTCGTTTGGTTGTTTAATGCTACGTAAAAAGGCGTCCTGCAGTAACACGCCGCTCCGATACTGCATCGCTATATTACACAAATGCGGTGTATCCTATAATCCAGCTTTGGCTGCCTTCTTGCTCATGTGAGTATATCGTAGAGACAAAGCTGCCGGCAGCCAATAAAACAGCGCCATGTGCAGAGATTGTTAAAGCTATTGCGGGTACTGTTCTCGGCGGTTCAAAGTATCCCTGTAAGTTAGCGCTAATTATACCCATATTTTGCGCGGATTGGATCTGCTCTGTTTGCGGTTTACGATGGCGGTGCTCGCGTCCAGAGAGACGTGTCATGCAAACTCTCTTTTAAAAGGTGCCTCAATCGCCAAGTGTATTACTGCAGACCTCTCTGCTTCCTTAGTCTTAATAGCTGTCATGCTGGATGGGTTCTTTTAAATGTTTCCAATAAGTTTTGACATAGTTGCATTCTTTGGAGAAGTAACAACGAGACCTTTCCGGATCTTTGTTATCTCTCTCACGCATTGCCTGCTATACGCTACTCTTTGCACAACTTTCCTGTTGATGTCTCTTCTGAGGCCTTGAGTGACTGCTGGTAAGTTCTGTTGTTGTAGCTTCTGCAAAGCATGTTCAGAACGATCTCAAGGGGTAGTCATGTTATCTCTTAGATTTTCCTTTTTAGCTGCCACGATGTTTTGCTTGTCTACCTCGATGCTGGCATTCCTGACCATGCTTTTGTTATTTCATCAGTAGGATTGCGTATTCTATTCCTTTTCTACTCGCGATCGTCAGAGCGTCTATAGCTCTTTTCTTACGTGAATTGCTTGTGGTCTCTGATGTATCCACTCTCGGGTACGGCCTCAGAAATAAGTTTCGAGGCTCTATCAATTGCAGCTCTGGATCCATCATTCATCAATGTTCGTTCTTTTCCTACCTGAGCTATACCATTGTGCAGACGTGACACGCTTTGCTGAGGATGGGATGGATTGGACATGCGAAGAAATCGCTTCATATTCCCCTGCTAATATTTTTCTACCATTTGAGGACTTCATGCCTGCCTGTTACCGTCTCTATGTACACGCTAGTTGCTCGTCACGTTTTCTCATCTTCTGAAGAGAAGCGATAGCATGGGTTACGCCTCTCTGAGCACACCTACCACGTCCACTACTGATCGCCACTTGCACTCTTCATCCCAAATAGAGACGTACTTCTTTGTTTTCGATAATCTTTGACTTTCATCCATTACTAGCGCTCGCCCCTTACGCATCATTTATTAAAGCCTCTTTACGCTGAGGCAGACCTGGATCGTTAAAAAGTTAAGCTGTACACAGCACAATGAGCGTAAAGATCTTTGCAGCACAGCTTATCAAAAGGCGTACTCCCTCCTCTAACTACTTGCTCAACGCGTATCGGCCGTCAACTGCTCTAGCGTGATCGCATGGCGACAATGGCTCTTGTACTGATTATTATATGCGACATCGTCGTATGCATGGTTGTTCACGCCGTTGTATATTGTTATTCATTATGTTCAGGTTGAGCAGCTTTCTCTTGTTTGCAGCAGGCCGCTCGAGGAGATTCATTAATAACGCTTTTGCGCACCACGTCCTTCCTTCATCTTCCAGCAATGTGTTTGCCCAGGACAGCGGTTCTTGTGCGCGAACAACGACCATTTAGCGTAAATTGAAGGCTGGTAAGTTGCTTATTCATGCTCTGAATGAATAAGCGCGTAATACGTTCATCTTGCGGACTGCTGTTCTGAAGCAGATAACTATTGCCGACGATTCATCGCAGTAATATTAATCATCTTTGACTATCTTGCTGGCTGGTGATTGTTCGGCGATCGTAAAGAATAGCGATATTCGCGCTTCGCTTAAGGCCTTACGAACGATGGCGTTGCGAAGTTCTGAAACTCATCAACATAGGTAGAACGGCCGGCGCTCTAACTGATTCAACGGGCGCGCCGCAGACTTTTGCAGCTGAAGCTTCGCGAGAATGGCGATACCAGACAGCTCAGATACGTCTTCGCCAAGTGAACTTTCGAGAAGTTGCAGATTAATATTTTACTATTATTCGTGATGGCTAATCTATGTGAACGTTATTTGTTAAACAGGTCGCTGAAGCGTTAGCTCTAAGCCCAATCTTCGCCGTGATACCGGCTGCCATTTTTAACTCGCTGCATATCGCCTGCCTTACCAAGCTCATTTTCCGAAGTCTGGCTAATTCTTCGTCGTCAGGTTTCTTGATAACTTCCTTGCAAATTTATTATTTTAGCAAAAGTTTAAGAATAGTAAATAACGTTGCACCTTCAATGGTTAACACCCAGATGTGAACAGCATTTCTTAGCACATACTCCTTTGATGTCCGCGAATTGTCCTCGAGAATATCTTACGGAATAATGGCGATACTCTCGGTGGTAATGTCTTTTTCGCACAATGATTCATTTCCTTCAAAATAAGGCGTAAGCTCAAGGAGGTTAGTCCGATTGGATATTCGAGGTCATCGAAGTTTAGTGAATAACATCTTTACTAATACGTTCTGGCGGTACGTAACTATTAACGTTTCCGCCATATCGCCATGAGATCAATAACGCGACACCCTTGTCATTCTTCATGTCTTGCGATTTGATGTGCAGCATGGTTGTTTTACCGTTGCTGTGCGCCAATAATATACTGATGCCGCTCGCTCTAGTACGGTTAAGCCTATAGGAGTTTTTGGTATTGTGATGCACGTTCGTACCGATGGTAACGTCAAATGTATCAATTTGCTTGAGCATTACCGGCGCCGGCAGCGTGCGGCTCAACGAAGTTAATGGGTGTCGGTTCTGCTATGGTGGCTTGAGGGGAACATGATGATGGGGGCACAACTGGCAGGATTTCCGGGCGGCTAGAATGATTGCTGAACGTCGTGGCAGAGATGGCGCCGGCGAATAGCCGCCTTTTGGCGCGGCGTAATGACCATTGCAGTTATTTAGCCTTCAAGCGCTGCGAAAATATGGCAGCACGCTATAGCCGTCGAGGCTGACTTGTGTGCTGTAATATGGCTGTTATTGGCGGCTTTTTATTGATGCGTAGATTAACCTGAAAGAGCAGTTTGCGTTACTGATGCATTGTTTCCATGACTCGCGTTCAAATGAGCTCAGTACGCGCGATGGACGATCGTGTGCTGTGCTATGTGCCTGTTGTGCAGCTCTCAGATGTCCTGTGCCGCCGGGTGCTCATATAGACTGTCGCCAGCAGCATCAATGATATTTGCGGCGATTGAGTTTGTCATGCTTTGTAAACATGCCAAGTAGCGAGAATCGTTTATTGCTAACCTGCTGCAAAATATTTCTGTTGCTAAGAATTTTATGCGAAAGTATATGGGCTTCATGAAGTTTTTATCGGCGTTACTATGAGCTGCGAGTTAGTTCTTCGTTATCTGCTAGCTGCGTCATCGCGCCGGTTATAACAGCGGATCGTGCTGTTTTGAACTTTGAAGCTGACATAAGGGAGAGTATATATGGTTGGTTTCCCGGAACTCTATTGCCTTGTCGATGCCATATCCTGATGTGTAATTTTTGACTTTGACTCTGGAATATACCCAGTTATAGCTTTCTGTTACAGTTTTGAGTATTTTCTCAACTTGAATGATGTATCGAATACCATCTTTGCGGGTTGATGTAATTTCAAAGCTGTTGGCAGTATGAGTTTCTCTAAACTTCGCGCCGCCATGCCATGAAACACTGAGAACAACTGCTCACGGTCACCTGTGGCGCGTTTGGCGACATTGAACGGCGGTGTAATTTCTAGCCCTGCCATATCACGGTGTAATAATGATGGCGGTTGAATGGGGTTTTATTATCAGTAACAGCCCTATTATACTAGCGGTAGCGATGATAAATATTACAGCCGCAGGCCCGTGTTATGGCGGTAGCGAAGTAATTGGGTTGAGTGTCCATGGCTGTTCTGTTTGTTATGGATAAACGTATACGGTTAGCCGCTGTTTTTAGAAAATGTACGCTGCGATACGACATTTAGTAGTACGTGTTCCTGAAATTGTCCATTCTGGTTGGGTGTGCCAGCAATGACGTGGGCGACGTCATAGTCACCATCGGTTGGTAAATAACGCCAATGGCTGGCGTGGTTAACGATATAGCCTTGCTGCAGGAGTTATCGTCCCAGGTATTAACGTACCCAGTTGTTTGGAATTGGGCTGCTGGCCATTTCGCCTCATATACCCACCATATTACCAGTGCCCACGCGTAGGTATTGTCGGGCATGGTTGCTTCGGAATAAATCCATGTTTCGGTTTTGCATTGACTTTTAGCAAAACAATCAACGTTGGTGTTCGATCGATAGCATGACAGCAATAGAGGCATGTGGCAGGGCAGTGGTAGAATAGCCAGCCAACGCCATTAGTTTCGATACTGCACCCGGGGATACTTAGGAAGAGTATTGCCGGACTCATGGCGTATATCTCCGCTGGGTTTGTCGTAATAATTGGATGCTCTTTGTCGCTGCAACGATGCTCGCTGCTACGTGATTTTGATCGGCAATTAGCAACGCATCACCGTCCACGGTTAATAGGAAGGTACGTTCATACTCAGACAAAGCCAAAACTCAGCCGCTACTTAACGACGGTTGTCATATCCTGCTTGAGAAGAATGCGCGGTGCGCTTGCGATGCGATAACACGGCCATATTGCTTTTGAAAGTCATCGACATCACCAGCGAAATGATTGATACGCCGGATAGTACTTCCCGACGTGCTCGGCGTACTGGGCTAGTGAAACGGCGCTGATTCGTCATGTTGAACCCCAGTAGCCGTAGCCGTCAATTTACCAGCGAGCGTTTTGTGGATCAACCGACCTGATTCTTGACGAAATTAAATAATCATCATCATGATGGGTCGTAGAGACTTTGCCATATCTCAATGTCAAATACAAACAAGTCGGCTATCAAGTCTGATGTTTGTATATGAATTAAAGGCATAGCCAGTGATCCGGAGATGTATTTTTCAAGTCATTCATAAGCTGCAGCTTTTAGTTGTGCAGCTCAGCATATAAATCTTGCAACCGCAGCTGCATGCTTTCTTAGTTTCTTTGTATATCTGGAGAATGGCGCGGTCTGCTGCCTCTTCGGATTTATCAGATCTTGCCATAAACCTGATAAGCGTCAGTGAGGTCTTAGACGTGTTCTGATAGCGTGTCGTTGTCGTGCAAAGTTGCGGCGAATCAAAGTTGTTTATCGCGGCTATTTGAACAATTTAATGTACGTGCCATCAACGTGCGCAAAGATTCTTTATGCTCGCGTTCGGGTCAGCAACAATCACTTTCGTGCCCTGCATAAGCTGGCGTAATGTCTCAACCTTTGTCGTATAACTTTTACCGGCGCCTGACTGCGCAAATGTGATTGAGTTAGCATTATGCAGACTGAAGCGATCAAATAGTGATTGTTGATTTATTGACGCCGCGCGAATGCCGGATTCTTGCACAAACTCAGATGACACGAACGGAAATGTTAGCGCCGCCGAGCTGTCAGGTTGCGCATTTGTTTCGCTGGTCTTTGCCGCAGTGAATGGTGCAGTCTTCTAGTTGTTATTGGCGATGACTTTTGTATAAAACAAACGCGCTGAAAAAGAAGCCTCCAATAACTTCGTTATTTGTTAAGCTCCTCAGGCTCGTGGCGCGAACGCAAACGTAAATTGAAACTTGGAACAGTTTTTTCCTGACCGCGTTGGATCTTATCGCGTAAAAGCTCAATTGCCGATTCAAGCGGGTCGGTAATCTCTCTGACTGACATTTACCTCATGATCATCGCACGCTTAGTGCTTTCAAGTTCGACCAATCTTGCGGTTAAGTTTTGGCGGTGCCAGGCAGCGCCGCGCTCACTTCATGGAGATGTATGCTAATGTCGTTATTGTAATTAAAGTTGATAAGATTATCCCCAGCCATCCAGAATGAGCAACGAATGGGTAACCGGATACATGAAGTGTGGATGTGCTCACCAAATCAATACAGAGGTAGTCAGCGTTCTCCTCTAACCCGGCATATGACAAAATATCGATTACGTCTTGCTCGCCAAGCAAAATCTCTAATTCGTTCGCTTGTTCAACGCACGCATTTGTTGCGTTTGCGAATCGGAGCGACTATCTTTTCGGTAAATTTATGCTTTGCGCGTATAACCTTTGCAACTGGTTTTCATGCTCTCTTCCTTTCTGTTACGAGCGTTGTGTGAACTTTCTGCAGGACATGCTCAGTTAACGGCTGTATCTTAGCTTGCGCTGGACTGTAAAAACTATAAAATAAGTCAAATATTTTAAAAGGTTATCGACGAAAAGGCGATGCATGCCAGTCTTTTATGCCTTTTGAAACAATATCTACGCGTATCTTAACTGCTCTATAATAAACTCAATCGCCCGCCCTTCCCTGTCGGTTGGATGGTATGGCACAACAATACCGAAATGTCTCGTTGATTTTGTTATCTGTGATGAAGGCGGATGAACGCATCGTAATCTTTGAGCTGTTTTCCGATAAGCTTCATTGCTTTTCTCCTTTGATCGTTGCTGCATATCGATTAAAGGTACTTATCCATGCCAATTCTCGCGTGTTCGTATTAAGATTTTGCAATGGTATGCCGATTGAATTTAGGACACTCTCGTGAGTGCGTCGATAGTTGCGTCTGCTCTTCCGTCGCTTCGCAGCTCAAAAGTTGAGGCGCTGTTGGCCTCTAAAATGGCGCGATATTCATCACGCGGCAGTATGAGGATGTCGCTATGTGCGCCTCTTATATGCGTAATTTGGTTGAGTGCGCGCTACTTTTACTGTTCAATTTCAATGAACGAACACGAAAACCTCCTTTCTTTCCTGGTTTCGACGGAATTTGGCCCTCCAGGGTTTTCTATTATCAAGCCAGAACTTTGACGGCAGCAGGAATGCGTAAAGGTTGCTCGAGTTTTTACCTCTTCTTTCTGCTCTGGATGTATCCACTCTCTCTTGACTATGTGCGTGTTTCGCAGTGTTAAGCATTTCTTTGTCAGCATACATAATATTTTGATCGCATAAACTATACGTCATAATGACTGCCATACCATAATCCGATAATCGTACCCTTTACCGGATTGCTTGGAGGAGGAAGGAGGAGGAAGGGTGAGGATGTTGCACTCAGGGTGCGATAGTGCTGTGATGCTGTGTTATAGAATGCATGCCTCCATTTGTACAGGCTCGACAAATGAAACACCGGATACCTGCGAAGGAGAGAGAGAGAGAGTTGATTGGTGTTGTTGTTGTGTGTGTGTGTGTGTGTGTGTGTGTGGTGGCGACGGCGGTTGTTGTGTGTGTTCAGTGTTGGTGCCATTTGTTGTTGTGTTGGTGTGTTGTTTGTTGTGTGTGTGTGTGTGGTGGCCCTGTGTTGACATTATT